>SWCD01024262.1_pt1 | contig 40031 bp, 40 predicted proteins | sample 4693011 | NCBI WGS metagenome assembly SWCD01 (sample SAMN10267278, study PRJNA491770) | bioreactor metagenome | isolation source: DHS bioreactor inoculated with marine | place: Japan: Omine Ridge, Nankai Trough
GAAGCACAAGTTGTGTTTAAACGTGAAGCGCCTTGGGCTACGATTGCACACTCTGTCGTATTTATGCCGATGTCGAATAAAGTCACCGGATATAAGATGGATCCATTAGGTGGACACCGCTTTGAAGGCGTTGATATCGCTGAATAAATAAGAATGAACTGGGCGGATTTTACTGCCCAGTTCCCTATTATGGTGAAATTTATTCCCATGGCTGACCCCAGATTAGATGCGCTCTACAAAGTTGCCCGAGACAATGATCTTGACGCGGTTGCTTTTGTACCGGGGCCGAATTTTAAAAATATTTTCGCGCGTGACTTTCACCTGATGGAACGGCCATTGCTGGTGATTGTTCCCAAGGATGGAACACCGGTTGCCATTGTGCCAAATCTGGAAATGACATCGTTTGGTGCGTTGGATTTTCCGGGAGCGATCTTTGATTGGCGTGACGAGGATGGTTATAAGTCTGCATTTACTGCAGCGGCAAATGTTTTACCACAATTGGCGAATGCAAAGCGATTTGGATTGGAAGCGCAACGCATGCGTGCCTTTGAACAAATGGCTTTGGCTAATGTCTTTCCACAAGCTGAATTTGTTGATGCACATGCGGAAATATCCAATATTAGGCTTATCAAAACTGCAGACGAGATTGCACTGCTGAAAAAAGCCATTCAGATTTCCGAAGCGGCATTGGAAGCTACTTTGCAAGAAGTTACCGTTGGCCAAACCGAAAAACAAATTGAGGGCATTTTAGTGCGCCATATGTTTGCGCTGGGGGCAGACGGGCTTTCATTTGATCCAATTGTTGCGGCAGGTGACAATGCTGCCCAACCACATGCAACAGCGCGCGCGGATTATACGATCAAAAGCGGTGATGCATTGTTGATTGATTTCGGCGCAAGTTGGATGGGATATAATGCCGATATAACCCGCACGTTTTTTGTTGGTGAAGTATCGGATTATGACCGTGCCTTTTACAACACGGTATTAGCAGCAAATACACGTGGCAAAAACGTTAGTCGTGCAGGCGTGACAGCCCATGATGTGGATGATGCAGTGCAAGTGGTTTTGGAAAGATCACAGTTTGCGCAATTTATACGCCATAAGACCGGACACGGGCTTGGGCTGGATGTACATGAAGCGCCGCAGATTATGCGCGGTAACAAACATGTCTTGCAAGCAGGCGTTGTCTTTACCATTGAGCCCGGTCTCTACCGTGAGGGCGAATGCGGTGTGCGTATAGAGGATGATGTGGTAGTAACAAATGATAGGATCGAATGTCTGACAACGTTTGATCGTGAACTCAGGATAGTGGGATAATATGCTTGGATTTATACTGAAACGCATAGCACTGTTGATCCCGACATTATTGGGTATCACTATTGTTTCCTTTGGATTTGTACGTGTGTTGCCTGGTGACCCGGTTTTACTGATGGCAGGTGAACGGGGCATAAAACCCGAAAGATATCAAAAGCTGATGGAACAATTCGGTTATGACAGACCTATATGGGAACAGTACTTTGATTATTTAAATCAATTATTGCACGGCAATTTAGGTAATTCGCTGGTTACCAAACAACCCGTGATTACTGAGTTTTTTACCCTGTTTCCAGCCACAGTCGAGTTGTCGATATGTGCGCTAATAATCGCGGTCAGTATTGGCATTCCGGCCGGTATAATAGCTGCTAGCAAACGTGGATCGTTCTGGGATCAATCATTGATGGGGACAGCCCTTGTAGGCTACTCCATGCCGATTTTCTGGTGGGGCTTATTGCTGATTATCGTGTTTTCCGGCTGGTTGCAGTGGACGCCGGTTTCGGGACGCATTTCGCTGCTTTACTTCTTTCCCGATGTAACGGGTTTTATGCTAATCGACAGCCTTTTGTCAGGGCAAAAAGGCGCATTCACCTCGGCGCTTAGCCACTTGGTTTTACCGTCAATTGTGTTGGCAACAATTCCATTGGCGGTTATTGCGCGCCAAACACGCTCTGCGATGTTGGAGGTTCTGGGTGAAGATTATGTGCGTACCGCGCGTGCCAAAGGCCTGTCGCCAGCCCGCGTTGTGGGGGTTCATGCATTACGCAATGCGATGATCCCTGTTATCACTGTGATCGGGCTTAGTGTTGGGACATTGTTGGCAGGGGCCATTTTGACGGAAACGATTTTCAGCTGGCCGGGTATCGGCAAATGGATGGTCGACAGTATTTCACGGCGTGATTACCCGGTTGTACAAAGCGGGTTGTTGATGATTGCCATCGTTGTGATGGTCGTCAACCTGTTGGTTGATATGACTTACGGTTTGATCAATCCACGAATTCGGCATGATTAGGGACATGAAATGACAGATATAACAAACAGCCCTTCTGCACTTGATGTGAAACGCCAGATGCGCCGCCAGATGTTGGCGGATTTCTGGTTTTACTTTTCAGAAAATCGGGGTGCCGTAATTGGCCTATGGGTTTTTATTGCGCTGGTTACGCTTGCCGTTTTTGCACCTGTTTTTGCACCGCACGGAGCAACCCAACAATATCGTGATGCCTTGTTAGTACCGCCTGTTTGGCAAGATGGCGGTCAATGGAAATTCTTGTTGGGTACTGATGCGGTGGGGCGCGATATGTTGTCCCGCCTTATCTATGGCGCCAGATTTTCACTGTTTATTGGCGTTGTAGTTGTGGGTATTGCCGCGACAACTGGCGTTTCTGTTGGCCTGATAGCGGGTTATTACCGCGGTGCTGTTGATACAGTCATAATGCGTATTATGGATATTATACTAGCCTTCCCTTCATTGTTGCTTGCTTTGGTCATGGTTGCCATATTGGGCCCGGGCCTATTAAACGCGATGATCGCCATAGCAATCGTTTTGCAACCGCATTTCGTCCGCCTGACACGGGCCTCTGTGCTGAATGAGCGCGGCAAGGATTATGTAACATCTGCCCGTGTTGCGGGGGCTTCGCCGTTTTACCTGATGACACGCACCATATTACCGAACTGTTTGGGACCGGTAACAGTGCAGGCAACCTTATCGTTTTCCAATGCAATCCTTGATGCGGCAGCACTTGGGTTTCTGGGCATGGGGGCACAGCCACCCACGCCCGAATGGGGCACAATGCTGGCTGAAGCACGCGAGTTTATTCTGCGCGCATGGTGGGTTGTGACATTCCCCGGTCTTGCGATTTTGATCACCGTTTTGGCGGTTAATCTGGTAGGCGACGGCTTGCGTGATGCGCTTGATCCAAAAATGAAAAGGTCATGAGTATGCTTTTGGACATCCGTAACCTATCCGTTGATTTCCAAACTGCAGGCGGATTGTTTAGGGCCGTGGATAGCGTTGATATTCAATGCGACCGCGGTAAGATTTTGTCGATTGTTGGCGAAAGCGGATCAGGTAAATCTGTGGCTATGCTCGCATTAATGGGCTTGCTGCCTTGGGCCGCGAAAATTTCCGCTGACCAGATGGTCTTTGACGGACATGATTTGCTAAGCATTGATAAAAGTGAACGACGCAAGATTATAGGCAAAGACCTGTCGATGATCTTTCAAGAACCAATGTCCAGCCTGAACCCCTGTTTTACAGTGGGGTTTCAGTTAGGCGAAACATTACGTTTGCACCTTGGAATGGATCGTAAAGAACGACGCAAACGCTCCATTGAATTACTTGAACAGGTGGGAATACCTGCCCCCGAAACGCGCTTGTCTGCATTCCCGCATCAATTATCGGGTGGTATGAGCCAACGTGTGATGATCGCTATGGCCCTGTCGGGAAATCCCAAATTGCTGATCGCGGATGAACCCACGACCGCACTTGACGTGACCATTCAGGCGCAAATACTTGACCTGCTGACAAACCTGCAACGTGAAAATAATATGGCACTGATCCTGATCACCCATGACATGGGTGTGGTTGCCGAAACCGCAGAACAAGTGCAGGTGCAATATGCCGGGCAAAAAGTAGAAGAGCAGCATGTAAACGGCCTGTTTAACGAGCCGCACCACCCTTATACTGCGGCCTTGTTAGCAGCGTTGCCGGAACGGGCAGTGGGGCGAAAATTGCCATCAATTCCGGGTGTTGTCCCGGGTCAGTTTGATCGTCCGCCTGCATGTTTGTTCGCGCCCAGGTGTACGTTTAAACAGGATGATTGTGACCGATCCGTATCCCGGCAGGACGCATCCTTGGGCTTTGCTTTGTGTAATCATCCCATTGTCAGGAACGCGCAATGAACCAACCGATTTTAAGTGCCACAGATCTAACGCGCTACTATGAAGTCGACAAAGGACTTTTGAAAAAGCCGGACTTGGTAAAAGCAATGGATGGGGCCAGTTTTACATTGCACGCCGGTAAAACGCTGGCTGTTGTGGGCGAAAGCGGGTGCGGGAAGTCCACGTTGGCGCGTGTTGTGTCAATGATCGAAACGCCGACTAGCGGCACGTTGTTGATTGATGGGCAGCCCTCTGAAATTGGCAATGCAGAAAACCGCAAAACTGTGCAGATCGTATTTCAAGACCCGTATGGTTCTTTAAACCCACGCCATAAGGTTGGCTATATTCTGGAAGAGCCACTCATATTGAATACGGATATGGACGGGGGTTCGCGGCGCAAACTAGCCGAAGAAACAATGGAACGCGTTGGGCTTCGCCCTGAACACTATGAACGCTACCCGCATATGTTTTCGGGCGGCCAACGCCAACGTATCGCAATTGCACGGGCCTTGATGCTAAAACCGCGTGTGATTGTTTTGGACGAACCTGTGTCGGCGCTTGATTTGTCTATTCAGGCGCAGGTATTGAACATTCTGGCCGAATTGCAATCGGATCTTGGGCTTGCATATCTGTTCATCAGCCACGACCTGTCTGTGGTCAAACATATCGCGGATGACGTGATGGTGATGTACTTGGGGAAAGTTGTCGAAGCCGGGCCGGCTGAAGTTGTTTTCAAAAAACCAAGGCACCCCTATACAGAAGCTTTGCTTTCTGCCACGCCGATTGCAGACCCTGGTCACAAAAAAGAGCGTATAATGTTGACGGGAGAGTTGCCGTCGCCAATGAACCCGCCTGATGGTTGCTATTTTAGCCCCAGATGCCAATTCGCCGATGATACTTGCAAAGCGACTGCACCTGATCTGGAACAGGCGGGCAGGGTGCAAGTTGCATGTTATCATCGCCGTTAACCGACGTAATCAGCAAATATATTAAATGGCTGTGATGGATATGTATATGTTATTTCAACGGCGCTGGTGCACTGTCAACAAAACTTTGCCGCGTCTGTAGCCTGTCCACAATATCGGCAATTTTCGTGCGATTGCGCCATTCTATAGGATGTCTGGAATCTGACCAAAGCAATATGCATGCCAATGCATAATCACAGACATTAGGCTCATCACCGGTTAACCATGTTTCTGCCCGCTCTTCTATCCAGTCAAGGCATCTTTGCACGCGCTCAAAGTGCCGCTCGCTCGGATTAAAGCCAAGTTTATTTTCGCCAACCTGTTCTAATCCGGCTCTTGCTTGTTGTGTCGCCAGAACCAAAAAATTCCCCATGCCCAATATAACCGTAAGCAATTGGCGGTCTGCAAGCGGGTCTAGATAGGGCGCGGTTGTTTCGACGGTCATCGCCCAAAGCTGTTCCACAATTTGTGATGTTGGAAAAATTGTTTCACCAACAGTTTCCAGCACCGGCACTTGACCCATCGGATTTATTGCAAAGAAATCATCCGGCAAAGGAAAGGGGACGATTTCTTTTTGAACAGGGACTTGCCATTCATCTATAAGTATTCGGCACAGCCGCGCGAATGGCGAGCCATCAATAAAATATAGTTTCGCGTGATTTAGTTTATCCATCTGTCAAATCCGAAAAAAGTTCCAAGAATCGCCCCTTTACCTCTTTAGGAGCATGTGGCCGAAGTGTGCGCTTTGGCAAGTCTGATAACACCGGTTTTCCAAACAACTTATCGGCCTCATCCGTTGAAAACCCTGCAATTTGCACAGCTTCCAACCAGGCCGATAACTTATCTGCGCGTTTAATCTGTTTCTTGATCAGGTCGGGGGTTTTTGTTGGCAGCCCAAACCGTAAATGAATAGCAGCCGTTAAACGATCATCCAACACACCGTAATCAGGCCCGACTGCAGACTTTACCGGTGATATCATATCCCCGATCACATATTCAGGCGCATCATGCAGCAATGCCGCTAACCGCCATTTACGATCTATGCGTGGGTTAAGTCGTGTGAACAGCTCTTCGACAAAAACTGAATGCTCGGCTACGGAATAAGGGTAATCTCCAATTGTCTGTCCATTCCAGCGCGCAACAAACGCTAACCCATGCGCAATATCCTCGATTTCAATATCCAGTGGCGATGGGTCAAGCAAATCCAGTCTGCGACCTGAAAGCATTCTTTGCCAGGCTCTGGATTGGGTGGTTTGTCGTGACATAAAATCTCCATGATATCTCAACACTTGTCGATACCCAATCTGGATGCTACACGCCACCCCAAGATCGCGTTTTTTTAAAAGGAGCCACCAATGGCCAATGACTATATTGTAAAAGACATCTCTTTGGCTGCATTTGGCCGCAAAGAACTGGATATCGCTGAAACTGAAATGCCGGGCTTGATGTCACTGCGCGAAGAGTTCGGTGCAAGCCAACCACTGAAAGGGTCGCGCATTGTGGGTTCGTTGCATATGACGATCCAGACGGCTGTTCTGATTGAAACACTGACAGCCCTTGGTGCGGATGTACGTTGGGCATCATGCAATATTTTCTCCACGCAAGATCACGCGGCGGCTGCCATTGCAGTTTCAGGCGTTCCAGTGTTTGCGATCAAAGGCCAAACACTCACAGAACATTGGGATTACCTGGACAAATCTTTCATGTTTGCCGACGGCCCGAACCTAATCCTAGACGATGGCGGCGACGCAACGCTTTACATCTTGTTGGGCGCACGCATTGAGGGTGGCGAAGCATTTGGTGTTGCAACCTCTGAAGAAGAAGAAGCAATTCAAGCGCAGATTAAAAAACGCATGGCAGCGTCACCTGGCTGGTTCACAAAAATGCGCGATCAGATCAAAGGTGTATCCGAGGAAACAACTACAGGTGTGCACCGTCTATACGAATTGCACAAAAAGGGCGAACTGCCGTTTCCAGCAATTAACGTAAACGACAGTGTAACCAAGTCGAAATTCGACAACAAATACGGCTGTAAAGAATCGCTGGTCGACGGTATCCGTCGCGCTACAGACACAATGATGGCCGGTAAAACCGCCGTTGTTCTGGGTTACGGCGACGTTGGCAAAGGTTCTGCTGCATCACTACGCGGTGCAGGGGCACGTGTGAAAGTTACCGAAATTGACCCGATTTGTGCGTTACAAGCAGCAATGGACGGCTTTGAAGTAACAATACTTGAAGATGTAGTGGCAGACGCTGATATTTTTGTAACAACAACTGGCAACAAAGACATCATCCGTATTGAGCACATGCGCGCAATGAAAGACATGGCCATTGTTGGTAACATCGGTCACTTTGATAACGAAATTCAGGTCGCACAGTTGGACAACCTGAAAATGACAAACATCAAAGACCAAGTGGACATGTATGAAATGCCATCAGGCAACCGCATGATCCTATTGTCTCAGGGCCGTCTGCTGAACCTTGGCAACGCCACGGGCCACCCATCTTTCGTGATGTCAGCATCGTTCACAAACCAAGTGCTAGCGCAAATCGAGCTTTGGACAAAAGGTGATGAGTACAAAAACGAAGTATACATTCTGCCAAAACATCTGGACGAAAAAGTTGCACGTCTGCACTTGGCGAAAATCGGTGTGAAATTGACAGAACTGTCAAAAGAGCAAGCCGACTATATCGACGTCAGTGTTGACGGGCCTTATAAGCCGGAACATTACCGTTACTAGATGAATGCATAATTATTAAACACAACGGCCAGCATTTTGCTGGCCGTTTTTTTTGGTGCCAGCATATATTGCACCCCCTTCGAACGCAGTTCTAAAAAACTTCAACCCCCGCTGCAAAGCGAATGGCGACAGGCCAAGTTTGCCTGCCTGCACTTTAACCTTTGGTTTGAATCTGTGTAAGGTTATGCCAACATTGGCAAAGGTGATCTTCATGAAAGTTCTTATTCTAGGTGGCGGAGGCATGATCGGCCAAAAATTGGCCCATTATATCTGCGCAAACGGTTTAAACGGCCAGATCCCCGATTTGATCCTGCACGATATTGTCAAACCACGCTGGTCGGGTGCAGGTACACCAACCTTGCTGATGGGCGATATTGTTGATGATGAAACTACACAAACTCTTGCCGCGCTAAAACCTGATTTGATCTTTTTTCTGGCGGCCATCGTTTCAAGTGACGCCGAGGCAAACTTCAAAACAGGGTGGGACGTGAATGCACGCGGAGCATGGAACCTGTTGGAAGCTTTACGCAAAGAGCATGAAGCATCCGACAGGACTTACTGCCCGAAAATCATATTTACATCCTCACTTGCGGTTTTCAGCGGCCCTTATCCCGATGCCATCGGTGACGACTTCCACAATGCCCCGAAATCGTCATATGGTGCGCAAAAATCCGTGGTGGAGTTGCTGATCTCCGACTATTCCCGCAAAGGTTATGTCGATGGATTATCCATCCGGTTGCCCACCATTTGTGTGCGTCCCGGAAAACCGAATTTGGCAGCATCATCTTTCTATTCGGGAATCATCCGCGAACCATTGAATGGTCAAGAAGCCATACTGCCTGTACCTGACACCCTGCGCCATTGGTTTGCCTCACCCACTTGTGCAGTTGGCTTTCTGAAACACGCAGCCGAGATGGATTTCAATCTTTTAAACGGCCGCCGCGCCTTGAACTTGCCGGGTGTGTCTTGCACGGTGGCTGACCAGATCGAAGCTTTGCGCCAGATCGCGGGCAATGATGTGGTCAAGCTGATCATACGCAAGCCGAGCGCCGATATTGTAAATATCGTCATGTCTTGGCCCGGAAACTTTGACCCTCAATGCGCTCTGAAGCTAGGTTTTCGCGCCGATAGAGATTTTGCCGCGATCATCCAAAATTATATAGACACAGAACTTACCGATTCGCCCTGATTGCACAGAAATTCGATAAAACCGCGTATTTAACGCAAAAACTCTATAATTTTGCCCTTGCGTCCGAAACATGATCTGCCATACGACCCCCTTGCCCGAATTTTTATCGGGTGATACCTTAGACACACCTTAGCACCAAGGATCGGTGCGTTATACGGAGGACACGGTTCTGGCTGAACGTGTTGAGGCAGCGGACGCTGTCAGTAAAAATATACCAAGCATGTCAATGCTTGATCTGGTTCTGAACTCCCTTCAAGATGACAAAGCGGAAGATATTGTCACCATAGAATTGCAAGGCAAGTCGCAGATCGCCGACTATATGGTCGTGGCCACAGGTCGTTCGACCCGTCAGGTGTCTGCCATCGCTGAAAAGCTGTCAGACCGCCTGAAACAAAACATGGGCGTGATTGCGCGTATGGAAGGCAAAACTGCGGGTGACTGGGTTCTGATCGATGCAGGCGACATTATTGTCCATATTTTTCGTCCGGAAGTGCGTGAATTTTACCAGCTTGAAAAAATGTGGCTGCCAACGGGCGAGCCAGAAGACGTATAGCATATGCGCGTTCAACTTAGTGTCGTGGGCCGCCTGCGTAACGGCCCCGAAAAAGATCTTATCGAGGATTACCTGACCCGCTTTGAACGCACCGGCCGCGCCTTGGGCTATACAGGGGCAACAATCGTAGAAGTTGAAGACAAAAAAGGCGGCGGACAGCAGGCCGAGGCCGAATTGCTGCTAAAGTCCATTCCGAAAGGCACTGTCATAGTTACGCTCGACGAACGCGGTAAGCTGCTAACATCCCCGGAATTTGCTACACAGTTGGGTCATTGGCGCGACAACGGCGCACCTGCCGTATGCTTTGTTATTGGTGGTGCAGACGGTTTGACCCGCGAATTGCGTGCACAGGCCGACACATCGATATCTTTTGGAAAAATGGTCTGGCCCCACATGCTGGCCCGCGTCATGCTCTGCGAACAACTCTACCGCGCGGTAAGCATATTGGCGGGCAGTCCGTATCATCGGGTTTAAACCACCGCCGCGCGCTCAATTTCCACCTCACTCAGCCCATATTTCCCCGCAAAGCGCAGACGTGCTGCAACCAGCCGTGGATCATCAGGGCGTAGCCCCATGGTGCGGATGAACTCTATGCGTTGTTGTGATTTCAATCCATCGCGGTCGATTGCGGTGCCCATCGCGCGGTCTATAATCTGCCCGCCCGGGGACACGTGAAACCATTTGGAAAAATCGCGGAAATGATGTTGGTTGTGCAGCGTTGTAACATGGCGTTCCACCCAGACCTTTGGCACGTTCAAATGTGCCGTCATATGGAACCACTCATAGCACAAAAACGTGCCAACACCGCCGACCAGCACGACAATCGCAGCAATGGGCAGGGCAAATGTGGTAACAAAGAACAGGACACCCCACAAAGCTAAAAAATTAAAGCAAAGCATTGGAATGGCAAACCAGGCGGGTACGAAAAACAGCTCTTTGTTGGTTGGAAAGTCATGGTGTCCGTAATGCACCTGATACAAAATATCGAACTGCCATTGTTTTTTTGGTGCAGGCCAATGGAATAAAAACCGGTGGATGGAATATTCATTCAACATCTGCACAAGAACGCCCAATGGTACCAGCAACCAGATCCACGTAGGACCAGTTGTGAACGCGATGACAGCACCCACAACCACGGCAAATGCCATTAGCTGGATGGATCGGTGGCTGAACATCAGTTTCAAGCGTTCCATGGGTCACTCCCGTAAAAATAGTAGTATAAAGCAGCTTCGGGTTCGGTCAAATTGGAACGTGACGTCATCATGTACGGTTGAACCTTTTCGCAGCTAGGCTTAAGTAAAGCCTGAAGCCAAAGGAAGCCAACCGATGACCACGCCCAAACCTGTTGTTCTGTGTATCCTTGACGGGTGGGGCCTGCGTGCAGAAGTTGAAAATAACGCACCCGCTTTGGCCGACACTCGGAATTTTGATAACATCATGGCGAACTGCCCTGCGTCTACACTAACCACATTCGGCCCCGATGTGGGCCTGCCAGAAGGCCAGATGGGCAATTCCGAAGTTGGCCATATGAACATCGGTGCAGGGCGAGTTATAGAAAGCGATTTGTTTCGCATTCAAGGTATTATACAGCGCGGTGAAATTGCTGCGTTACCTGCTATTCAGCGGTTCATTGCAGCAATGAAAGCCTCTGGTGGCACCGCGCATTTGGCGGGGGTTCTGTCTGACGGTGGTGTACACAGCCATATCGACCATATGATCGCTGCTGCGCGTGTCATTGCCGCCGCAGATGTGCCTGTGGCTTTGCACCTGTTTGGTGACGGGCGTGACGTGGCTCCGAAGTCGGCAAATGGATATTTGACCCATTTGGAAACAGAAATACCCAAAGGGGTTAGCTTGGCCAGTTTTTCCGGCCGTTATTATACAATGGATCGCGATAATCGCTGGGAACGTGTGGAGCTGGCCTATCGCGCCATTGTTCAGGGCGAAGGGCTACATGCGGCTCGTGCCGAGGACGTGATTTCTACGGGATATGAAAATGGTGTAACGGACGAGTTTTTCATGCCCACGGTTTTGGGTGATTACAAAGGTATGGAGGATGGAGACGGTTTATTATTCCTGAACTTTCGCGCTGATCGCGCCCGTGAAATTTTAGCTGCCATCGCCGATCCTGATTTTGCTGGGTTTGAAACAGGCCCGCGACCTGCTTTGGCAATTGTCAGCGGATTTGCTCAATATTCCAGCCGTCACGATACATATATGGATTGCGTGTTTCCCGATCAGGATATCAAAAATACACTGGGAGAGTGGGTATCCAAACACGGGTTGAAACAACTACGGATTGCCGAAACCGAAAAATATCCGCATGTGACGTTCTTTTTGAATGGCGGTATTGAGCAACCAGCGGCCGCTGAAGACAGGTATTTGGCTCCAAGCCCAAAAGTGGCAACGTATGATTTACAACCCGAAATGTCGTCGGCTGAAGTGACCGAGCATTTGGTGGCTGCTATTGATTCAGGTAAATATGATTTGATTGTGGTCAATTATGCCAACCCCGACATGGTTGGGCATACAGGCGATTTAACTGCAGCAATGGCCGCATGCCATGCGGTTGATGTAGGTCTGGGAGAAGTCATTACAGCGCTTCACGCCCAAGGTGGTGCGATGATCGTTTGTGCCGACCACGGCAATTGTGAAACCATGGTGAATCCCGAAACCGGTGAGCCACATACAGCGCACACCACTAATCCCGTACCTGTGGTCTTGATTGGTGGTCCAAAAGGGGCCAAACTGCGCGCAGGCGGGCGGTTAGCCGATTTGGCACCCAGTTTGCTGCAACTTATGGGGCTTGAAACTCCCATTGAGATGACAGGTGAAACACTGATTTGTTAAATAGATTGTCAGAATTGTTTTTTGCAACTGCGGTGCTTTGCATCACTGTGGCAATCGGTGCGAATGCAAGCGAAACACCGACGCAAATGGCTAAAGATGCCGCATTGGAATTAAGGGCTGCGGCTGCCACTTTGAAAACGGCCAAGAAATCTGCAGATCGTGTGGCTGCTCTAAGCCAGACAGTACGCGCGTATGAAAACGGTTTACAGGCTGTACGCAAAAGCTTGCGTGCGGTAACCATACGGGAACAGGTATTGATGTTGGATTTATCAAACCAGCGAGAGCAAATCAGCAAGCTTCTGGGTGTTCTTCAAACGATGGAACGTGCCAGCACACCAATGCTGATGATCCACCCGTCGGGGCCGATTGGAACAGCGCGCTCTGGAATGATAATGTCAGAGATTGCACCAATGTTACAGCTTCGCGCGGAAGATTTGCGCAAACAGGTTGAAGAATTGAGCGGGCTCAACGCATTGCAGAAAGTGGCAGAGTCCGAACTTGAAATTGGCCTTGCTGGCGCAAAAGACGCACGTGTTGCTCTAGCGGGGGCTATAAGTTCCCGCACCGAACTGCCTTTGCGATTTACTGCAGATCCGGTACACACGCAAATTCTGGCTGATAATAGTAAGACCCTGGATTTCTTTGCGAATGGGCTGACAGATATTCCACTTGACGATGACCAAGAGGAGCAATATTCTTTTATATCGGCCAAAGGTAATATCCCATTGCCAACGGAAGGTGCATTGTTGCGCGCTTTCAATGAAGCAGATGCGGCAGGGATTAAGCGACCTGGAATAGTCGTGACTGCGCGTCCATTATCACTGGTGACATCTCCAACGCCCGCAACAATACGGTTTGCAGGGGCATTCTTGGATTATGGTAATGTTATTATTCTGGAACCGGAGTCCGGCTTTTTAATTGTCATTGCGGGACTTGATCAAATTTATGGCGCGTATGGTCAAGTTGTTAATACCGGGGACCCAATAGGGCTTTTGGGTGGAAAACAACCTAAAGCTCAAGATTTTTTGATCGAAGCATCAGAAGGTGGTGGCACTCTTGACCAAGAATCGCTTTATATAGAGATAAGAAACAATGGTAAGCCTGTTAATCCAACAGATTGGTTTGCTCTTAGCAATATTTAGGAACGTGAAATGAAGAAACTTTTTATAGCTGCTACTACTGGCACAATGGCAGGCTTTTTGCTGACAGCAAACTTTACCGGCCCACTGATTGCTCAGGAAACGGAGCAAACTAAATCAACGTATGAGCAACTTGATTTATTCGGCGATGTTTTTGAACGTATCCGTTCTAGTTATGTTGAAGAAGTCGATGAAGAAAAGCTTATCCAAAGCGCGATCAGTGGCATGCTTTCATCATTGGATCCACATTCTAATTTCATGGCCGCGGAAGAGTTTGATAGTATGCGCATTCAAACCCGTGGAGAGTTTGGCGGGCTTGGGATTGAGGTGACACAGGAAAACGGTTTTGTAAAAGTTGTTACTCCGATCGATGACACACCCGCACAAAAAGCCGGCATTCAGTCTGGTGATTTTATCACGCAGGTAGATGGCGAAGCGATGCTGGGCATGTCATTGAATGATGCTGTTGATTTGATGCGCGGGCCGATCGGTTCTGAAATAGTTCTTACAATTGTACGTGAAGGTACAGATGAGCCATTTGACGTCACAATCATTCGAGATCAGATTAAGGTCAAAGCAGCGCGTGTGCGCATAGAAGGCGAAACTATTGTTATGCGTGTTTCAGGCTTCACGGAACAAACATATGAAAACATGGAAGAAGGGATCACCAAGCAAATCGAAAAAGCCGGCGGCATTGATAAAGTCAGAGGCTTTGTTTTGGATTTGCGCAACAATCCGGGTGGATTGCTGACACAAGCCGTGCTGGTGTCAGATGCGTTTCTGGAAAAAGGCGAGATCGTTTCAACGCGTGGCCGGAATGTACAAGACAGTGATCGGCGCAATGCGAAACCGGGCGATTTAACCCAAGGAAAACCGTTGGTTGTGTTGATAAATGGTGGTTCTGCCTCGGCATCAGAAATTGTAGCAGGTGCTTTGCAGGATCATCACCGCGCAGTGATTATCGGCACAAGAAGCTTTGGTAAGGGTTCAGTTCAAACCATCATGCCGCTTCAAAGTGGTTCGGGTATTAAGCTTACAACCGCTCGTTATTATACACCATCAGGGCGCTCTATTCAGGCGTTGGGCATATCTCCGGATATTCTTGTTGAGCAACGCCCACCTAAGACAGAAGAAGATAATGGTGACGAAAAACGCAACCAAAGATTCGAATCCGATTTACGAGGATCATTGACCAATGACAGCCTGAGTGAAGATCAGAAAAAGCTGCTTGAAGAAGAGCGCAAAGCACAAGAAGCAGCAGCAAAATTACGCGATTCTGATTATCAGTTATCCTACGCACTGGATGTTTTAAAAGGTCTGACCGTCCTTTCCGAATCGAATTAAAATGAAAGAAGACGAAATCCTTGCTTTGCCATATCGGCCCTGCGTCGGCATCATGATCTGCAATCATGATGGCGGCGTTTTCGCGGGCCAGCGGCTTGATAGTACCTCAGATGCCTGGCAAATGCCGCAAGGCGGTATCGAAAAAGGTGAGGAACCTAAAGTTGCGGCATTGCGTGAACTTGAAGAAGAAACCGGTATCCCTGAACATGCTGTTCATGTGGTGACTGAAACGTCTGATTGGGTAACATATGATCTACCGCATAAACTCGTCCCGAAATTATGGAAAGGGCGGTATCGCGGACAAAAACAAAAATGGTTTTTGATGCGATTTACCGGGGATGATGCACTGATAAATATCAATACCGAAGTGCCTGAATTTTCTGCATGGGCCTGGTTGCCGCCGGAAAAATTACTAAATTTAATAGTCCCCTTTAAACGTGATGTTTATCAGCACGTTATTCAAGAATTTAAGGCAAAAACCAAGTAAAGATCTGTATCTCCAGAGCTTTCTAATTATTGGCTATATGTAGTGTATTGAATAATAAAATAGCTATGGTTTTCATATAAATCCGTTTTCGTGTTATTAATGCACGTTACATTTGAAAACTTTATAAAGAACCGGTTGCCGGTTCCTTTAAAACAAGATCACTGATTGATTTCCAGATTTTATCTTGCCCCGTTGTTATATTGGCAGGCAATCTTTGTACGCCTTCACCGTGGTAACCTGAAGCCAGGATAATGTCCGCGTTTCTTTTTGAATGCCCATCTAAATCCAGAACCGCTTCCAGTGTGCCATTCGGTTTGCGTAAAACAGCTACAGTTGTTGCACTAAGCTGCCCCTTGTGCTTTGGCGTTTTATCCAATGTTATCGTTGAAGGTGTCCCGGTTTTAAACTTATTGATATCCCCTTCGTCTAAAACAATTGAGATTTGGAACTCATTTTCAATGGGCTGTAATTCGAAGACAGACTCGAATTTTTCATAATAAGTTCCAGCTTTTGCAATATTCGCACCAACTACAGTTCCGGTAATGGATGCATAAATGAAATTATTATCCAGCTGTTTATTCAGCTCGTGCAGTTTTTTATCAAGATAGCGTATTTCTTGCGTCGCCAATACTACCGCAATCCCTAAATCTTCCTCCTTTTGTAGTTTTCTTTGAAAATACTCTTTCCGTGCCGTTTGCAATTCTTGTCTTGCTTGCGCGAACTGGACCAGAGTGCGATACTGATCTTCTTCGGTGTTGCTTATGGTCGCCGGGGTCTGTTCGAATGGAAATTCGGCGCCATCTATCGTTTCCAATATAATGTTTGGATTGCTACCGTCTGACCGCTTAATCAAGCCGCTTCGTTTGACAATGTTTTGTAATAATCGGGATTGATCCTCTAATGCTGCAATCGATTCCTCAAGCGATTGATCTGCCATTGCATTGCGCAATAGCTCCCTTTCACACTGCTTTATCCTGTATGATACATCAAACTGTCCTGCCATTTTATCAACGAGTATTTGTGCGTCATACGAAAGCTTGAATACGGATTTATTAGACTGCAAAGAAACAAGACAATGAAGCTCAATAACTTTCAATGCGAACTTGCGCTGGGTTTCTTTATAGTCCAATTTAATCGAACCGGTTTGCACCGCGCCAAGGAGCGCACCTTTTTGAACTAGCTGACCGGGCTTTATAAAGACTTGTTCCAATGAACCGTCAACATGTGTTTTAACGGTCACGACAGGTGTAAGATTACGTATCTGTACCCAACCTCGTTTTGAAAAGTGAATTGGCGCAGCATAAAAAAATATTGCCAGTATAACAGCCGTAGCTACACTTAAAATTGCCGCTGTAAATAATAACAGAGTTGACTGAAAGTATTGTAAGAATGTTAATTTCTTTTGCTCGGCGGCAATGAAATCTGCAAGGCCCTTCCGGGTTAATGGTAAAGCTCCCAAACCTGATTTATAGGCGTTATTTCTGGGCATTTAGCTAACTGCCATTTCTGTGGCATTTCCACCTGCTTTCATGTTTTGGAAATCAATAGTGATTTGGCGGTACCCGGCCTTTAATTTCTGCTCGAAATTATCGGCGTTGGATAAAATACGGGCCACTTCTTTATCCTCTAATTCTTCAGTCTGCGAAGCATCGGTGTGAACCCCCAGCAGTTCCCCTTTGTCGTGTAGGGAAATTGTAACTGAATTAACACCGACCTTTAAATCAAAAATACTGTTTTCATCCTGCTCACCAAAGCTGTTTCGAGGTGCTAAAAACAATAAATCATTTGCCGCAAGCTTCACACGCTCACGTAAAGCATAAGGCAGGTTTTGTCCCAGTTGCGCATCCAACCAAAGTTTTAATCGAAACGCATCTCTTTTGGTTGGTTTGAATGAAACACGTACCCATCTTTCATGGTGTCGCGCCAAAACTTCGCCCACAGGGCCGCGGTCTGTCACCTCTCCGCGATCCAGTTTGACAACCTCATCTGCGGCGGTCATCAGGTAATCATCATCAGTTGCAAGCAACACAACCTTACCTTCCGTTTTGGCTTGTAGAATTAATGCCAGCAGTGCTGCTTTAGAAGCCTTGTCCAGAAATAATTCAGGCGAGTCGCAGATCAAAATTGTAGGGTCCATATAAAATGCCCGAGCAATTGACACAATTTGACCCTGAGCAGTGTAATTATTCTCCAACCTATCGTTTAATAAGTCATCATCGCGAAACACATCTTCATAAGGGTCAAGTTGCATTATTAAATCCAATGCGGATAGCTCATCCGCTTGTGGATCAAAGCCGGTTACGTTTTGAATAATGGAACCCGGTAAACTAATCGGGCTGGAAGGTATATATCCGATCGACCAGGAACTTGGCCCGTGTCGATCTAATTTCTTGCCACAAAATTCAATGCTTCCGCTTTGGAATTGCCCGGTCGCAATTGATTTTAGAATTCTGGACTTGCCACATCCAGACGGACCTATGAATGCCAGACATAGCCCGGGAAATACATCACCCGAAAATGCGGTAAACCCATCCGCTTTAAGTGCATCAATTGACAGTATACCTGCATGGCCAACGGGGTTTGAGGCTCTACTATTTGCATTTTCTCTGACTGACAGGATTTTTTCTAATTGGTCTATGTCATGTCTTGGTGTGCGCAATGATTGAACTTGATAGCATCGAATGAAAACCTCTAGATTTAGTTGATTTATGAATATTGTTGCAATCACCGTTCCCAAAGAAATGTTGGTTTCAATACTAAGCCAGGCAGCGACAAGCAAAACAACAACAAAAGTCATGCGTCTCAGTAGACTTGTGGTTAACCATTGACCAAGCGTTTGAAAGTCAAGACGCTGTACCGATGGAAATTGACCCTGTGCCGCCATTTCATAAAACGCAGGTCCCAGCCCGCATGCATCAATTTTCTCGACTTCAAAATCTGGAAGTTCTGCATCCTGATACCGCTCTTTTTGCAATGGTTTTCTAAATTTCCATGCAATATACAAAATTAGTGCCCCAACAACTGATGGAACCGCAAGAAAGGGATGAATGAATCCGACTAAAAACGCCCAAAACAAAGCAAAGCAGGAGTCTTGGAAAAAAATAACACCGCGCACATTCACAACATAACGTTGTAGTGCTTTCATACGCATCAGTTCAATCAGACAGACAGATACAACAGTTGTGGCGCCCAGAAATAAGAATTTCACCAGCGCATCACTGCTGCCGGACGGTATAACTCTATCAACAATTATTAAGGCAATTGCCGGCAAGCCAACGAGTAAGAAGCTTGTAAGGAATCCCAAGATGCCTGATGCCAGCCGCATCCACGTTGGTAAATCCTGGCTCCATTTAGTATTATCTGAAATACTACGAACATCACTGTTTTGGGTAATTGCGTTGGGGACTGCTGTATTTTGCAGCATTTCATTTCTCCTGATTTACTCTCGGGGTTAGTGCCAATTTGATAGGGAATTACGTTCAATCTTGCTTGCCTTCCTGCATGATTTTGTTGACGTAGTCAGAGAGGGAAATGAATCCTTCTGACTGCGTGGCAACAGGCTGCACTGGTTTTTCCACTGTTTTTTCTTGGCTGTTCAGTTCTTCAAGCAATCGTTCAACAATATTTTTCTTTACCGTTACTTCTCCGGTTGCGGATGGAGTTTGGATAGCTGATTGGGTAGGATCATTTTGTTGTGGCTGTTTTAAAATGCTCTCAATAACAAGATTTCGTAGCCTTTCTTCTTCCGATATAACTACACTGGCACCACCCGGTTCTTCCCAGGCATTCTTAGCGCTTTCATCTATACCTTGATAAGTTTGTGATACCGGTCTGTTTCGTCTTGCTGTATCAACACCGACAGATCGTATTTCATGCGCCAGGCGTAAAGTCAGATTGTCAATCTTCGTTTCTAGATCGCGTATAGATTGGTTCAATATTTCCAACTTTCGTCCGATACCAGCTGATACGTCTTGCGTATTCATCGCCACTGCTTGATCCGAGGTTTTCAATTGATAATTTTGCGACGGTATTTGTTCAAATCTGTTTATATCTGCAGATAAATTGCGCCCCTGTGCTCCTTGCGCGAAAATGTTTGCCGAAGTTTCGTAGTCATTTATTCCAAGTGCCTGAGATGCCCGTGTGGTAAATTGTGTATTTCTATTTGGCAGAATTCCTGCATTTTGATTGAAACTCCGGCGTGCATCTACACGCAGGTTTTGAAAATTGGACCGATTGGATGTGGACTGTACATTGTTACTGGTATCAACCCATGTATCAGGCAAGGTTAATCCGCTATTTTGTTGGCCGGTTTGTTGACTGGGTGTAGGCCAACTTCTTGGAAATACAAAAGAAGCCTGATTTTGGGCAACCCACCGTAGATATGTCACAGTTGCAGCGAACCCGGAAAGCGAAAGGGTTTGAAGTGTTTCCAGTTCACGACGTATAATCAAATCGCCATCTGTTGATAAAAGCGTTTCAAGCCTTTGATCAATCGGCCCCAAAATCGAATTTGGTAAAGGCAATTCATTCTTGCGGTCAGAGATGAAGAACGTATCGGCCGGTGTTACCCCTGAAATGCGGATCTGTGGCCGCCCCTGTGCTGTCAACCCGATTTCCAAGCCGTTTTTTTGTGCTATGCATAGCGTTGTTGCATTCTGGCATCGAACTTCAAAAACATCGTCATCTAATCGCGGGCTTGTGCTGAACCTTGCATAGCCGTCCGGATCAAAGCGAAAATATACGCCTTCGACAAAACCTTCCTGAAATGTCGGCCATCCAAATGACCCCCGTATGGTTTGCTCTCCCTCCCGAGCCCCAATGGCAAATGGTATAGATGTATCAAGGATTGCGGTCGCCGTTTCTGTGTTTTCAACGCTTATATCCTGTGCCGATGCAGGGCTCATAAAGGGCAATAAACACATCAACAGTGCCGCGGTACTGGTGCATGATAAAATCTTCATTGGGTTTCCTTTGTTTGGGCAGGGTGTCGATAAGCAGGTAGCCAGTCAGATTTTTGTGGGGGGTCCGGAAGGCCGTGCTCTATGCGCAAATCGCGATCACGAAACTGGGTGAACCAGACTTCTGAAGTGGCATTCGATGCGGTCAGAATGCGGCCCTGAACCTTGTGCAGTAACGTTGCAAGTAAGATGCCGTTATTATTGGCCGTTTGGATTTCGATATATCCATTCCCGCCCTCATACAGGCCTTCATAAAAACCTCTTTCGGGGTTAAATAATTCGATGACGGCCTCATAGAGAATGTCGGTATATGGCGTATCCCACAGTGCCCACAGCCCAAATGCCGCTTTTGTGGCTACCGCTGCATGCTCAGGTGCATAATCACCTCTTGGTGTGACTGTGTTCCATGGGTAACCGTCCGAGAAAATTGTATCATAGGTGAAATAGGGTGGCCCCTTAACATTGTGTTCGGAACGCGCGGTCATATATCCTACTATTTCAAATCTGTTTTGTTGTACCTGATAAATGCGATCCGCAAATTCGGCGCGCCAACCGTCCGTATGTACTTGATTATTCGATGTATCATCATGCGGCAGATCCCAATCTAATTCCAACCCGTCCAATAGGTAACTTTCCGTCACAACATAGTTCTGAGAGTGAAAAATGCGCGGATCCCGACCGTCATAAGGGACGCGCACGTCAAAGATATTCGTTGTTAAATATGGCTCGGCACGATGTGCAAAATATGGTTTGAAACCCCATAGTACAAAGCCTTTGGCGGCGTATTCTTCATACCCCAACCGGCCTTCTTGTGAATAAACCGTCTCCTTGGTTTCTTTATCCACAGAAGCGCCATATAAAACACCGTCTGCATCAACGACATTAGAAAAATCCCAGCGTAAAAGCATATGGTCTATTGTGTTTGCCAGATACGGGTATCTGTTTCGACAGATGCGCATCCACACAAGAAAACGCCCAATGTCCAATGCCGAATATCCGATTTCGCCTGACTTATTTGTATAGTCTACCTGCGCCCCGGTTTTCGTATGGTAAACTTTATTGGGCATCTCGTTTCGAAATAACTTCAGATTGCGCAATGTTGTAAGCAACTTAAGTATGCGCTTATCAAACTCTGGTTTTTCAATAAGGCACAACTCAAACGCAGAAACCAGACCGCTGACATATGATGCTGTATCCCACAGTGTTGTTGAGGGGTATCCGCCAACTGAATTTGCCAAGCCGGTAGTTTCCTGGGTGAATTTTTCAAAATAACCCCATGCAACATTTGCGGCAGCTATTTCCCGTTCATTCAGAAAACCCCGGCGTTCTTTGTATCTGCGAACATAGGAATTATCTTTTTGGTATCCCGCTTGCATTGGGACATTTAAATCTTCAAGCGTATCAAAATAATTTTCCGGCATTTCACACATTCTGGGGGGCGCAAACCGCTTGGGTTTGCCGGTAACCGTAGCCATCGTTTCAACAGGGATCGCACCGCGCATTAGGCTTGGCAATTGTTGTAAATTTGTTTCGGACTGCTGCGATAAAACCGTAACCTCCATATCGAAATTTGCAGGGTCGTATATTTTTTCGCTGGCTAAAAAATCTTCGCCCGTCCCGGTACCTAATGATAATTGTTGGCGGGCGTTAATTTTATCTGCATTGTCTTGAAGATCTTTTTCCCTTTGGGCGCGTGCTTTTTCCTGTGCAATATTCCCAACGACAGTTTTGCCCACGGCCTCACCCAGAATAAGCACTGCTGCAAGAAATCCGCAGATAACCAAAATGACCCCTATACCAATTGCAAATTTTCGAATTTCCAAATTTATAGATAACAATATTACATCCAATCACGGGTGCTAAAGAAGCATTTCTGAATATATGTCTAAGTGGATTCAGTAAATTTCGTGATAACTGCCAAGAGTCTTTCACTAAAACTTTCTGTAGTTTTATTGAAAATTCAGAACCAAACGATTCATATTCGCTATGCGGTGAAACGTGAAGGATGTGGTAATTTCCCTGATCAAGAACCAGCCAAACCCGCCTTCAGGAAGGTGTTCAATATCGCATGTATCTTGCAATGGCGTTTGCGCGGCAACGGGCGGTGTGAATTCAATACCATTGTCGCTGATTTCGACGACTATAATATCGTCTTGCATGTCGATACAAACAACGACATTGCCAGAGTTTTCGCAGGAAAAGCCATGTTCTATGACGTTGTTCAGCGCTTCTGCCAAAACAATCTGTATATCCGTAATTTTTGAACTGCAGACGTTTTCTTGCGCCAACCATTTTTTGGCTTCATCCAACATGACCGATACTGAGGCCTGGCAATTCATTATACTACTGTGGAATTTTTGATCATTTGGCATCTGATTTCTATGAATACTCACATTCATTTATGATAAAGAACCTTCCATATTTTGCGCTTCCAGAAGTGCATCTTCAACACAATTATGGACACGGAAAACCTCATCCATACGGGTGAGTTTGAATACTTTTTCAACCATAGGCGTCAACCCGGTGATCTCTAATTTTTTTTCGGCACCCATGTACTTCATGACGGAAACCAATGCGCCCAGACCAGAACTATCCATAAATTCAATATTTGTCATATCCAGTAATATGTAATCTGCACCATTATCTGCAATTGCACGTATACCCTCTTTGAATTGGATGGCATGCGCTGCATCAAGACGCGCCTCTGATAATAGCAGATGTGTGATCACCCCGTTTTGTGTTGTTTCAAAGTTCATCATTTACTCCTGTAACTGTTTCAGCCGATTTAGATCGTGCAAATCTTGATATTTGACTAATATTTGGAAAAGTACCCAGTCCAATTGTCCAGCCAAGCCATGATGTATTCGAGATTGCGGCGACAGTGATGCTCGCCATCGAAACTGCCCATGTGGCCTTTAAAAGTACAAATGCAATTGGCGATAAATCCGTTTTCCATAAGGCTATTTCCGCGATGTCCAGAAAAATTGGATGCACAAGGTAAATACCGAAACTGTAAGGAGCTAAGCGCGAAAGCCAGCTGAACCGGTTAATTTGTTGACATGACATAAACAGGAAGAATAAAATAACCGGCATTAAAAAATCAGCCCAAAACCCGGGTGCATAATTATACTGCCAATTTCCGAACTGTATAACACGAAAGCTATAAACCAGCTTTAACAGGTATAAAAAAACACCCGTAAACAGGATCATGTTAAAATATGGGTAAAGTCCGCCTTTGGTTCCGATGTGTTTATAAATACCCAATCCCGCAGCTGCAACAAAACCATAGCCAAGGTAGGTCAGTATTTTTACGAACCGTACTAAATAGTCAGTCGCAGGGATGATGTTTGCGTGTGCCCACAACCAGACATCAACCTCGTGTTTTACAAACAGGCACAGAAAAACCAATGCGCCGATCCATGGTTTTTCAATTGCGATTCTGCACACCGGATAGAACAGTATCAGGCCAAATAATGTTGGCAGGAAATGCATGTGATACTGTACATCCCCCAAGAAAATGTACCCGAGCCAACTTAAAGGATTGGAAAGTTGCGCCCATATTGCGTCTTCATAGCCAAAAAAATGTGCTTTCAGCAGGCGGTAAAACGCATAGAAAACGACCCAGAAAAGGAATGGTCGCAAAAGTCTTTTGCTTTGTTCAATAATTACGCTGCCATACCCGCGTGGACGGGCGTCAAGTGACATGAACAATAAGAATAGGGAAATGATGATAAATAGCTCTGTACGCGCCAGATACATGATCGAACGAAACATCACCGGGCCTGTCCGTTCCCAGGTGCTGAAATCCGGGAAAGGTTGCCCGTTTATGTCTGATGATGCGTGCAGTCCGACCATTGATACCCCTGCGATCAGACGTAAACCGTCAATCCACACCATTCTGTCTTTTGTCATTGAATCACGTAATCCTTTAAAGTTTCAGAATTACTGACACAGGTTTCCTAGCAAATTCTTACCATATAAAATTGAATCTACATTTGCAGCGCAGGTTACCAAATCTTCACTGATTTTGCTTATCCAACAAGTAACCGGAGGATTGCAGGAATGAAAACAGTCTATATCGCCGCCATATTTATTTTGGCTTTTCATGCCGCTGGACAAGGTCAGGCGCAGGTAAAATTGCCATTGGATGCCGGGAATTGTGCGATTTTCAATGCTCTCAATCCTGACAACACACTATATTGTACACAAAATACGTTTCTGGGTGCACCGCGCGGTTTGATCGTAACGCTGGGTGGTTTGGTCACAACGCCGGATACGCAACAGGTTACGGCCCAGCTTCCGATATCAAACGAAAATATGACCATTATCAAACGGCCGAATGCGTTGAAAATTGATCATAAAGCCGCGCGGTCTGAAACGGGTTATTATATTCATTTTGCATTTGATTCAGATACGCTTGAAAAAGCATATCGCGATCATCTTGATCGGTTGGTACTTGTCTTAAATACGGTATCTATGAAGGCTAGCTGTGTTAAAATAACGGGCCACACGGATACTATTGGTGATGTGCAATATAATTTAGATCTGTCCCGACGCCGCTCGCAATCAGTGTACGGGTATTTAAGTCGTCTTGATGAAATTGACATTAACAGATTTACCATTGAGGCGTTGGGTGAAAGCCAGCCACTTCCTGATAAAACGGGCATAAGCCCCTATAACAGACGTGTTGAATTTTCATCAAAGCCCACGGCCGGCAATTGCAAGTCCCAAAGCTGAATGCGTTTCTGGCTGCATAGGGTCTGGTTTATACTATGGTTTATTCTGCCATGGGTCTGCCCGCATATTTCATATGCACAAGGGATCGAGAAAAAAATAGCATTGGTGATTGGCAATACTGAATACACAAAGCTACCCAGATTACGAAATGCATCAAGGGATGCATTTTCAGTTGCGCGGGCTTTATCGAAAAAAAGGCTTCACGGTATTTTTTGCCAAGGATGTAACTGCAATCAAGTTGAAAGAAATTATAACCTTCGTATCCGCGCGGGCGGAAAATGCGGATCAAATTATCATTTATTATGCAGGGCATAATGAAATTCATAACGGCACCACACATTTGATGCCGATCAATACTACAGGCAGTTCACCGAACGCTCATAATCAGTCTCTTTCCATTCCGGAGTTATTGGATGCGTTTGATATTCCATTCGCGGAAAAAGCATTTATCCTGGACACCTGTCTTCAAGACCCGCCTGACACATATGGATCCGGTGCAGAAACCCTTTCTTTACCCAAGGCCCTTGGCATGGAAACACTTTTGGTTTTTGCAACCTCATTCGGTCAAGCTGCTTATGACGGGGTAGGGGATCATAGTATCTTTACCGGTGCTTTACTGGATTACATGGCGGAAGATAAATTTAATATTCAAAACGCAGTTCAATCGGCTCGAAGGGACGTCATTCAAGCCTCTCGTGCCAGTCAAGTCCCTGTCAGTCTATCTACGTTAACGCATCCCTTTATATTGGATGCATATGCTTCCTATTCAGCAACCGCCGCATCGCAAAATAACCTTATCCAAACCTACTCTAGCTCCGGGTATGCGGGCAAACCGTTGTTGGATATTATCTCATCGGGGATAAATCCGACAGGTTTTTAAGGGTTCAATTAGGTAAAATTGAAAAAATCCATACACGATTTATTTTGCGCATGGTTTGAAAAAACATTAGAAAAATTGACGTAGATACAACAATTAGGTGAAAATAGGTGTTTTTTATCTAAATATTGTAGTTTTTCGCCTATTTTATAGCTGTCTTTTGTTGAAACTTTCTTAAAAATCGAGTTTATTTACCGCAGGCTTCACAAAACGAAGCAACTATCTAACAGGAGCAGTGACATGTCACAAAAACCAATGACAAAGACCCAACTCGTTTCAGCCATTGCTGAAGGCATGGGATGCGATAAAAAAACAGCCGATGGATTTCTGGGCTCTTTAACATCAATTATCACAAGCGAAGTCGCAGCAGGCGGGGCTGTTACGCTTCCAGGACTGGGCAAATTCGCTTGCCGTGCACGTCCAGAACGTATGGTGCGTAACCCGGCAACAGGCGAGCAGTTTCTAAAAGGTGCTGACCGTGTTGCAAAAGTGACTATTGCAAAAGCATTGAAAGATGTGATCAACGCATAAGTCGTATGCGATCGATTATTTAAAAGGGCCGCTTTAGCGGCCTTTTTTATGTCATTCAGATACTATCCGATTTGGCCTTGGTTTTCACCGATCTGCCCGCGATGCAGTAACATGTGATCCAATATAACACAGGCCATCATCGCCTCGCCCACGGGTACCGCACGAATTCCAACACAGGGATCATGTCGCCCCTTTGTCACAATCTCGGTTTCCTCTCCGCTTTTCGTGATCGTCTTACGCGGTTTCAGAATTGACGAAGTCGGTTTAACCGCAAAACGGCAAATCAAATCCTGACCAGTGGATATACCGCCCAGAATGCCGCCTGCATGGTTCGATGAATAAACAGGCCCATCCGGCCCCATCGAAATCTCATCCGCATTTTCTTCGCCTGTCAACACTGCCGCGGCCATGCCTGCGCCAATCTCGACGCCCTTTACAGCATTAATCGACATCATTGCACTTGAGATATCGGTATCGAGTTTTGCGTAAACCGGCGCACCCAACCCCGCAGGTACACCTGATGCCATCACTTCAACTATGGCTCCAACGCTGTTGCCGGATTTGCGTAAGCTGTCAAGATAGGCTGCCCAATCAACGGCTGCTTGCGCATCCGGTGTCCAAAACGGATTGTTTTCAATCTCTGTCAGATCACACCGGGCGCGGTCGATCCGCTTGTCACCCATCTGAACCATATAGCCAAGTATCCGCACATGAGGGGCCAGTACATCCAGCACAGCGCGTGCAACACCACCTGCAGCAACACGGGCCGCGGTTTCGCGTGCTGACGAACGACCGCCCCCACGGTGGTCGCGAATACCGTATTTTTGCCAATAGGTAATATCGGCGTGGCCCGGGCGAAACTTGTCCAGAATATCGCCGTAATCCTTGGAACGCTGATCAGTGTTACGGATCATTAACTGTATCGGCGTGCCTGTGGTCTTGCCCTCAAACACGCCCGACAGGATTTCTACCTGATCGGCTTCGCGCCTCTGGGTCGTATATTTATTCTGCCCAGGCTTGCGCTTATCCAGCCAAACCTGCAGCATTTCCGCGTTCAGCGGAATATTTGGCGGGCATCCGTCCACTGTCGCTCCCAAGGCGGGCCCGTGGCTTTCACCCCATGTGGTGACACGGAAAAGATGACCAAAACTGTTAAATGACATTGCACGGGCTCCTTTTCATATCATTAGCGCATAAAAAAGGCGGGTTCAAACCCGCCTTCTTAAAATATTTATCAAAGGATCAGGCGTCCTTGCGTTTAATCGGCGCCCATATTTTTTTGTTCGTCAGATATAACAGAACCGTAAAGAGACCCAAGAATAGAACAGATAGCAGTCCCACACGTTTACGTGCCATCATTTTTGGCTCGGCTGTCCACATCAAGAATGCAGATACATCCTTCGCCATGTGTTCAACATCGTTTTTGTGGCCATCATCAAATTCGACCTGTTCATCTTCCAAAGGAGGCGCCATTGCAATCCAGCCACCAGGGAAGGCTTTATTTTCATAAAAGGTTGTACCTGCTTGCTCTTTTTCTTCACCGGTAAACCCGGTTAGAATAGAGGCAATATATTCAGTTCCACCCATGCCTTTGATAAATTGGTTGATCCCCAGGCCATTCGGGCCGTGAAAGCCTGCACGCGCTTTTGCCATTAAAGACAGGTCAGGTGCGTTTGAAAGCGCACTGCGCGGAAATTTGTCAGACGGTTTGCCCGGCAGATCTTCATCTAATTCCGCGTTGTATATATCAAACCCGGCTGCATATGCTTTTACCTGTTCCGGTGTAAAACCCGGCCCGCCTTCATCCGCGAGTGTGCGAAATGCTACATGGCGCAAACCGTGGCAAGCAGCACAAACTTCGGTGTAAACCTTCAGGCCGCGTTGCAACTGGATCGGGTCATATTTTCCGAACGGTCCTTCAAAGGAAAAGTCGAAGTCTTCAATATGCTGTTCGCCTCCACTTGCCAAGGCAACCGTTGCATTGCCACCTATGCCCAAACCAAGTGCTATAAGCGCTGTAAGGAGTGTTTTCTTCATCATTTTATCAATCCTTCTTGATCTGTTTACTTCGATTTTGGCGGATAATGCGCATCGAAATCAGCTTCAATGGTTTCGGGGACGGCTTTGGTTTTCTCGGTAAATCCAAGCACAGGCAAGATCACCAGAAAATAACCGAACCAGTAAATTGAGCCGATTAAGCTAATTGTTGGCACCAGACCTTCTGCGGGGCGTGACCCACACCACATCAACACGATAAAATCGATAACCAATATCAGGAAGTACCATTTGAATGCAGGCCGATAGCGACCGGAACGCACAGGTGATGTATCCAGCCAAGGCGCCAAAGCCATTACCCCGATAGACCCAAACATCAACAACACGCCCAGAAATTTTGCATCCAGAAACAACACGTCAAATGTGATCGCACGCAAGATCGCGTAGAATGGCAGGTAATACCATTCCGGAACGATATGTGCAGGTGTTACCAGCGGATTAGCCGGGATATAATTGTCCGGGTGGCCCAGGTAGTTTGGCATAAACCCAACAACAGCCATGAAAATCACTAGAATAAGAACCAGCGCAAACAGGTCTTTGATCACGAAATACGGCCAGAATGGAACTGTGTCCTTATTGGCTTCGGCCTTTGACTTGCGCCGTACCTCTACACCTGTCGGGTTGCTGTTGCCGGTTGTGTGGAATGCCCAGATGTGAACGGCCACAAGACCAACAATAACGAACGGGATCAGGTAGTGCAGGCTGAAGAAACGGTTCAGTGTGGCATTATCCACAGCCGGTCCGCCCAATAGCCATTCCTGAATGATCGGTCCAATGCCGGGGATCGCACCAAACAAGCCCGTGATAACGGTTGCGCCCCAAAATGACATTTGACCCCAAGGCAAAACATAGCCAAGGAACCCTGTTGCCATCATAGCAAGGTAAATCAACATGCCGATGATCCATGTAATTTCGCGCGGTGCTTTATATGAGCCATAGTAGAGGCCGCGGAAAATATGGATATAAACTGCAAAGAAGAATAAGGATCCGCCGTTTGCGTGAATATACCGTAAGGCCCAGCCACCGTTTACATCGCGCATAATGTGTTCAACACTGTCGAACGCCATTGAAACATGCGGCGTGTAATGCATCGCTAAAACAATGCCGGTAATAATCTGCAACACCAGACAGAACGCCAGGACAATGCCCCAGATCCACATCCAGTTCAGATTTTTAGGTGTCGGTATCATCAATGTGTCATACGCCAGCGCGACAACAGGCAGACGTGTGTGCAACCATTTTTCAAAGCCAGTCTTTGGCTCGTAATGATCGTGTGGAATTCCAGCCATGATCTTTCCCCCTTAACCCAGCTTGATGGTTGTATCGTCGATGAAACTTGTCAATGGTATCGGCAAGTTTTCAGGTGCCGGCCCCTTACGGATACGGCCGGATGTGTCATAGTGTGAGCCGTGGCATGGGCAAAACCACCCATCAAAATCACCGGCTTCACCCAGTGGCACACAGCCAAGGTGGGTACAAACACCGATCATCACCAGCCATTCGCCGGCCTCATCCATAGCACGGTTCGCGTCAATTGCGTCCCCCGGAAGATTTGCATTGCGGCTATCGCCATCGTGTAAATCTGAAAGCTTCACATCACGTGCCGCTTTGATCTCATCTTCGGTACGGCGACGGATGAATACTGGTTTACCCAGATATTTAACTGTCAGCTGCGTTCCCAACTCTACGCCGGATATGTCAACTTCTATGGAAGAAAGTGCCTGAACATCCGCGCTTGGGTTCATTTGATTGATAAGCGGCCAAACAGCCGCTCCTGCTGTGACTGCACCTGTTGCTGCAGTTGCGACATATAAAAAGTCGCGGCGGTTACCTTGTGGGTCGCTGTCGGTAGACACGAACATCTCTCCCTTGCCATGCCCATCAATTAGGGCGTAATTAAACCGATAGCCCGATGAGTAATCGGGCACACTGCGGCGTAACTACACGCCTCATCCCACTACGTCTAGTTAACTTTGCGCCGCAGAGCCTTGAAAAGAGAAAAATCAATGCGTTTATGTGCATATCAACCCGATATTGCCCCAAATTTGGGCGCAATGATCCGTCTTTCGGCCTGTTTTGCCGTACCTTTGGATATTATCGAGCCATGTGGCTTTCCATTGTCGTTAAAAAACTTACGCCGCACTGCGATGGATTACGCGGATATCGCGGATATGACCCGCCACGATTCGTGGGAGACTTATCTGGCAACACGTAAGGTTGGTCGCCTGATCCTGATGACCACCAAAGCCACCGAAACCCTGTGGACCTTTCAATTCCAGCCCACAGATACAATCGTAATGGGTCGCGAAAGCGCAGGCGTGCCCGAGAGCGTTCACAATCAGTGCGACGCCCATATCAAACTACCCATGTCAGGAACCGCACGCAGCCTGAACGTGGCCATGTGTGCGGGCATGGCAGTGTCCGAAGGTTTGCGGCAGGTGCGTTAGGTGCCGTGCAGCTTTTTATAAGGATTTGCCATTCGCCGTTATGTGAATGAAAGGCAAGTTAGCGGGACAAAACTGCCGTTGGCATTACAGAAATCATTCTGCCCTTATCAGAATATCTTACTGAGCGTGGATCATCAAATGGGTGTGCGCATTCCGAAAATACCGTTGAATTTTAAAGAACGGCTGACACTTGGACGTTGAGCAATATTTTGCTAGCTTGCCTCGACAGATAATGGAATTAATTTGATTGGAGAATAGTATGAAGACCCTCAAATGCGATCTATGCGACGTGGTTGTGCAAGGGAAAACGTTCGAAGATTGGATGGAAGCACTCAAGCCCCATTACGCCGTAGAACATGCCGATGTTATGGCAGATTCGAGTAAAACCAAAGAAGATATGTTAAGGTGGATGGCGGAAAATAGAGCACGGTTTGAAGTGGCCTAATACAGTAATATGTTTTTTGACCTGCTCGACCCGCCATTATAGATTTCGAATGGAGTAGTTTGGACTCATTGCTATCTTTAAACTTAATTAACAAATGTTTGATACGTGCATTCCGCAGCAATACACTCAGAATTTTCCACCTTTAAGCCAAACCCATTACCCACTAAACTCACATCCATGACCCGCGATGAATTCAATACCTTCTGCAAAAACCTGCCCGCCACAACCCATGTGGTGCAGTGGGGCAATGCGGATGTCTGGAAAGTCGGCGGTAAAGTGTTTGCCATATGTGGTTGGAACGACGGCATTGACGCGTTCACGTTTAAAGTCTCGGAAATCGCTTTTGAAGTTCTACGCGATATGCCCGGCATTCGTCCGGCACCATACCTTGCGTCACGCGGGTTCAAGTGGTTGCAGCATTATGCGGAACCGGGATTGTCGGACGAAGAGCTGGAAAACCACATCACCTATTCCCACCAAATGATCGCCGCTGCTTTATCCAAGAAAAAACAACGCGAACTGGGTCTGTAAAGAAAAGACCCGCCACAGTTACCTGCAACGGGCCTGAAATTCTAAATGTGTTGCGGCTTATTCGGCGGCAACCTTAACGCGGTAATCTTCCTCGGGGTAACCAAGTGCGTCCTGACCTTCGAAATTACCATGACAGTTGTGGCAGAATGATTGTTTGATTTTCATCGGTTTGCCCTTTGACTGAAGTGCTGAATATACCCAGTTGCCAAATTCATCAGCTTCGCCTGCTGCTACTTTTTCCATAAAGAATAGCGGGCCTTTTTTTACTTCGCCCTTTTTGCTGACGTTAAACGATTCTTTCGCGATCACGGTGCCTACAGGCATTTTGACGCCTTCGTCGGCGAATTTCACATATTCGGCAAAACCGGTCTCATTCACGAATGTCATCAAAAACCGCGATCCGTGGTTGCCAACGCCGCCCGGAACTGTCGATGTGACGCCCCATTCCGGATAGGCTGTCCCCCATTCGTCACCCAAAGAGGCGTAACCCTCACGCAATTCACCTTTGATACATTCATATAGTTCCACAACCTGCTCATCGGTCAGGTCATCTTTTGCCGTTGTTGTTGTGCAGGCAGCTTGAGCTATACCAGAAAATCCTAATAGCGTTGCGCTGATCACACCCATACTGATCAATTTTCTTTTCATAGTCACATACTCCTGTTGCGTCCAAAGACGGTGTTTATCAAAATCACATAATACGTGGTTCACCACCTCAAGATACCCCCCGGGAATAACAATGTTGTGAGTTATGTGTCACTGTAAGGTCGTAAATTGCACAATTAATGCAATGGGATATAACCCTGAAATGCGACCTGATCTTCAGTCTGTTTTGTTATTTTATCTTGTGATGCTGATCCCATCTTACGAGCTGGTTCTGGATTTGATCTGGGGTGATAAATACTACGCGCGCATGATGCATGTATCAGGTGTTATCTCGATCTATTTATTGGTTCTGTCATTGGCGATCACCCCGATAACCTTGCTGATAAAACGCTGGCCATGGGGTATTGCATTTAGCCGCTGGTTGCTGCCCCGCCGTCGATATATCGGCCTAGGCAGCTTTTATTACGCCTGTTTGCACCTGATCCATTACCTTCGCGAAATCAACGACATTGAAAACGTGTTTTACGAGGCTTTCGATTTTGAACTAGCAATCGGATGGTTTGCGTTGCTCATTCTCGCTTTACTGGCAATCACATCAAACAATGCATCCGTCAGGCGGCTTAAGGCCAAATGGAAACAATTGCATCAATTGGTTTATCTCGGCACGGCCTTAATATTTGCCCACTGGATGTTGTTCGATTTCTTTCCCGATCAGGCCCTTAGCTGGCTGGCTGCGGTTATTGCGATAAAGTCAATTCACTTCGGTGTACGTGTTTACCGCAAAACCCCGTGAAGCCTACGCAGGCTGTGTAGCTTGCATTGCATCACGCTTTGCAAACTCCGCCTGCCATTTGGCCAGCGCATCCCGCCCGTCGCGCCAGTTCCTGTCACCGTGGCGGAAATCCAGATATTCCAAAGCCACGGCTACGGCAATATGTGCCATATCAGTCGAGCCTTCCAGATGGCCCGCCCAGCCACTTTCCAAAGCATCCAAAGCGCGGGCAATCTTGGCCCATTGTGCTTCAATCCAATCGCCATAGACTTTATCTTCGGGGCGGATGCGTTTTTCATAAACCATCAACACGGCAGCTTCCATCATCCCGTCAGCCAAGGCCTCCATCGTCAGGGTTTCCCACAAGCGTGGCCCGGTTGGATATAGCGATCCCTTCCCATAATCATCCAGATAACGCGTAATGACCCGACTGTCATAAATCACCGTTCCGTCATTGCGCACCAGACAGGGGATTTTCCCCAGCGGGTTTTGTTCAACCAAAGCATCATGGGGCGAAAAAGGGGTCGTAGCCACATCGATCTGTTCCACCTGATCCGTCAGCCCAAGCTCTATCAAACAAACACGCACCTTGCGCACAAAGGGTGAAGCCCCTGCTGTATATAATTTAATCATTTAACTTTCCTTAATTTAATTCGCCCAAGGGCAGATGCATCAATTTCCAAACCCGCACCGGTTTTCCCCAACCGTACTATCCGTTTCCAACGGTAACTACCGTTAATCTGTTGTCCCGACTTGTTTTTGCCAGCTGATATCCCTTCAGGCACCATATCCAGACTGTCCTCAACAGATTGTACGACAGGCATAACCTGCACATTACGCGCCAGTGCAACCGCGCCCGCAACCAACGCCAAAGGTATAATCGGTAATGCCATTTTCAAACCTCCTTATTCGGTGGATTTCGCATTAAATCCGCAACTTTTTGATAGCCTAGCCCAAAACCCATCTGTTCCAAAGCCTCACTTGCATCTAACCGCGCTGCATCCGGTTTATTCTGTGCCAGCTTCCAAGTGCCGTCAACATCATCAATGTCCATTGCAATAGGTACAATCTGGCGCATCATTTTGATTAAAGCACCCGGTGATACCTTATCCATCTTCCAGATCGGTTTCGGGGCCAGACGCGCCTCCATTGCGTCTGAGAGACGTTCCAATATCCCAGCCAATTCCGCATCCGGCAACAACCGTAAAACCCCGCGCAAATGCACCGCCACATAATTCCATGTCGGCACCTGATCTTCCACCCCGTACCAATCGGGCGAGATATAACCATCCCCGCCACTCACAGCGAACACTGCTTTTTGTGGTTCCTTCAAAGCGCGCGCAATCGGGTTAGAGCGCACCAGATGCGCCTCCAGATAACTGCCATCTTCCGACAGTCGAAACGGAACATGTGCAATCAGCGGGCCCGCATCCGCATTGATCGACAAAGCTCCGAAACTGCGGTCACGGACAAATGCCAGATTGCGGGCGCGGTCAGTTTTACGAAACACCGGGTTCGGATGCATTTTGTATTCCCCTTAACTCTGAATGGTTCGATCTATTATTGGAACGCTTTACAATACCAACGCAACCTCCAAATGACAGCTCTAAGCAATGGGTTTAACTGATCGACGCAACACATTCAGCGAATTTATTGTACTGGTTAGTGCCAAAGCTGAAGTGTAAGGTCGAGTATGAGAGATTTAAATGCTGCATAGAAAAATTCACTCAGGCACGCTGGCCCTCATTTCTGCGTCCATTGTATCCGCTGTTCTTGGCTCAATACATGCTTTCTCAATGTTCCTTGAGCAACTCGAAATTCAGTTTTCCACAACAAGGTCAGCAGTATCATTGACATATTCGCTGGCATTGTTGGCTTTGACATTTGCCGTGTTATGCGGCCCACGGCTCTTCGGGCGTTGGTCAGCTGCAACGCTTGTTCTATTCGCGTGTGTCATGGCCGCCAGTGGTGCGTTAATTGCCGGAATGGCCGGATCGCTTGGGACTGTTTGGCTTGGATACAGCCTGATTTTCGGCCTTGCAAACGGGCTGGGCTATGGCTTCGGATTGCAAATCGCAGCACAGGCCAATCCGGGACGGGAAGGTCTGGCGATGGGGATTGTGACCGCTTCGTATGCATTCGGATCGGTGTTTTCACCAGTATTGTTTGGGCGGGCATTGGAGTCGGGTGGATTCACAATGGCAATGATGGGACTGGCGGTGGTGTTGATCTGCACAGGTGCAATAAGTGCTGTATTAATGCGGAAATCTGGCGTCAGGTTCCAAGTGGGAAAACCTAAAGCCGCTGCCACCTATGTTCCTATTCAAAGCCAGCTACTTCTGTGGCTGGGGTATTTCGGGGCTGTTCTGGCTGGGCTTATGGTCATTGGTCATGCTGCCGAAATTGCCGCCTCGCTGCATTCTGGCATGCCGCTCTGGGTCGCACCGGCAATCATTGCAGCGTGTAATTTGCTGGGCAGTTTGGTAGGTGGCCGCCTCGCCGATAAGTCCTCGCTTGGTATTTTACTCGCGACATTGGCTATTATGACAAGCGTTGCTGTTGCAGGTCTTGTGGTCTTTGGAAAGGTCGGTGGGTTGATGGTAGCCTTCAGTGTCATCGGATTTGCCTATGGCGGCACCATTGCGGCCTATCCCGCTGCCGTTGCAAAGCTGTTCGGCATGATGGAAAGTGCCAGAATTTATGGCCGAATTTTCACCGCGTGGGGCTGTGCCGGCTTGCTTGGCCCGTGGTTTGCTGGCTTTCTTTTTGACCGAAATGCAGATTACCAACTTGCGTTGTTCATAGCATCGGTCGCTGGTCTGGTTTCTGTCTTGGCGATAATTGTCTTGTTCAAAAGCAACCATCATTCCCGGCGTTCCTGATGCAAGGCACCAGAACAACACTCACGGCCAAATAGATAAAATCATTATATCCTTTCCACTGCCAGCGGTATAAATGGTCTTCCCCCCACCTGACCAATCCGCTATCGTCCACATGATGACCGACGAAAACAACTATGATGCCTATAAGCCAGCGAAGATCGCAGTGCTGGTAGAAGGCGTTGGTGTCACGAAAGCGCAGCTTCCGCTATTACAGATGTTTGTGCTCGCTATTCTTGCTGGAGCGTTCATAGGTTTCGGAGCGGCAGCTTACACCATGGTTATGACCGGAGTGGATGCCTCCTTTGGACCTGTAAGGTTTCTTGGCGGCATTGTGTTTTCACTTGGCCTTATTCTAGTGATTATCGGCGGGGCAGAATTATTCACCGGAAATGTGCTGATGGTAATGGCGCTTGTTGATCGAAAGATCACCATGGGCATGTTGTTGCGAAGTTGGGCCGTCGTCTACACTGGGAACCTTGTAGGCGCAGCCGGGCTTGCGGTTGCTTTTGGATTTACCGGTCTTCTGGATGGTTCGATGGGTGTTACGGCAGCAGAAATCCCCCGGGCCAAGGCTGCGTTGCTACCAATTGAGGCCTTCATGCGCGGCGCTTTGTGCAATGCGCTGGTGTGCCTTGCGCTATGGCTGTCGTTTGCTGCACGATCTGCAGCGGGAAAAGTTATGGCGATCATCTGGCCAATCAGTGTTTTTGTATTACTTGGCCTCGAACATTCCGTTGCGAATATGTATTTCTTTCCACAGGGCTGGTTGGCTGCATCTGGGGTAACGTTTATTGATGCTTTGGGTAACCTGATCTGGGTCACCTGCGGGAATATTGTGGGCGGCGCGGGTGGTGTCGCGTTGGCATATCGTTTTGCCTATCTCGGCTCATCCAACCGCTGACAGGACAACAGCAGCTTTGTACGGCAAAGCAGACATTGATAATTCGCTCCGTATACATCACGCTAAATATGTGTTTGCGTAGATATTGAGCAATGTGATTATGTTGATTGAATTGACATATGTAAAATATTAGAACTACGGCATTTTGATAAATCTCTCAAAAAGAGGAACCCGCCAAATGGAAAAGAGCCTTTTTCAGTTTATCTGGAAATATTCAAAAAAAAGCCAGTTGGTTCTATTAGCTGTCACGCTCCTGACTTTCCCAATTCTATACGTTTCGTTGGAGTTACCTAAACGCATTATCAACGATGCCATTGGGGGAACCGGGGAAGACGTTTCTTTGCTGGGAGCAACATTAAGTCAAACCCAGTTTTTGATGGTTCTATGTATTGGTTTTCTATTGGCAGTATTGGTCAATGGGTTATTGAAGATGCGGCTTAACACCATGAAAGGTGTGTTGGCGGAACGATTATTACGGCGATTTCGCTTTCAACTTCTAACCCGCATATTGAGATTTCCGCGCCCGTATTTTCGCACCACAAGTCAAGGTGAGTTGGTTTCTATGGTGACGTCCGAAGCGGAACCAATGGGATCATTGATGGGGGATATGCTGTCACAGCCTGTGTTTCAGGCAGGGCAGATGTTGACAATTCTTACGTTTCTATTTGCCCAGAGTTTCTGGTTTGGGATGGCGTCCATAGCGTTGATCCCATTGCAGGCATGGATCATCCCCAAATTACAACGCCAGATTAATTTATTGAACAAAGCGAGGATACAAGAAGTCCGCAAATTGGCCGCTGATATTGGCGAAACAGCTGCCGGTGTCAGTGATATTCGCACAAACGGCGGATTGCGCCACAGAATGTCATTGTTTTCTAATCGTTTGGGGAACTTGTTCGGCATTCGTTTTGAGATTTATCAAAAGAAGTTCTTCATGAAGTTCCTGAACAACTTCATCAATCAATTGACGCCGTTCTTTTTCTATTCTGTTGGTGGGTATTTAGCGATCAAAGGAGAGATCACAGTAGGTGCGTTGGTTGCAGCGCTCGCTGCATACAAAGACCTGTCGTCACCTTGGAAAGAGTTGCTGAGTTATTACAACCAGACCCAGGATATGGCTTTGCGTTGGGAAGTGGTAACCGAACGTTTCGCGCCAAAAACCTTGGTGAAAGACGCTTTGTTTGAAGGTGGGCCTGATGCGCTTACAAGCCTTAATGGAGACATCGAACTAAAGGATGTAACGGTGTATGATGGAGACGGGCATTCGGTACTGGAAGATATTAACCTGACCATTCCAAAGGGCGCGCGTGTTGCAATCAAGACAAACAGTGAGACTGCAGCACTTGCGTTTGCAGATGTATTAACGCGTGAGGTAATCCCACAAAGAGGAACTGTGCAGATAGCCGGGCATGAGATGAATGATTTGCATCAAACCGTCGTCGCAAACCGCATTGGATATGCCAGTTCCAAACCGCATATTTTTCAAGGGACACTTGGTGAAAACCTGTTAATGCCATTTAATCATGAACCCGTCCTTGGTGGGGATATTTCAGCTGATGTGGCGGATTGGCGAAAAGAGTCTGCACGCGCTGGTAACAGTGTAGATCCATTTGATGCTGACTGGGTTGCGCCCAAAATGGCAGGATTTGAAACATGTGATGAGATCAAAGACTGGTGGTTCCAGTTGGTTGAAGCGATGGGTATCGACGATATTATGGTGCGCCGAGGGTTGCGATCACGCCTTGATCCGGAAACCCAAAAAGAACTGGCCAAGGCAATTGTGCAGCTGCGCCCCGAAATAGCCAAACGGTTGGCAAAAGCGGGTGTGGATGATATTATGCATGCCTTTCACCCAGAGAAATTCAACCCGGTATCACCTTTGGGTAGCAACCTTCTTTATGCTGCTCCCACAAGGATGCTGACACAAGTAACTTTGTCACAAGAGAACAATTTCGTGCAAATGTTACGAGACGAAGGGATCGTAGAATATCTTGCGCAAATGTCTGCCAGTCTAATCGAAGGACTGACAGAAACATTTGGAACTGATGGAACGGACCACCCATTGTTTCGCCGTTTGAACATGGAAGAGGACCTTTATCATCGGCTTGGAGTGATCGTAGCGAAAAGGCGCGAGGTTGGCGATACTGGGTTGTTGCCCGAAGATTTCGCATTGATGCTGACTGTACCCTTTGCGTTTTCAGCCGAACAGATTGGGCCAGCTTTCAGCGATGAGTTTAAAGAGCGGATTTTGCAAATTCGCAAGAAGAACGCAACGGATATGGTCGCAAAGCTGGATGGCTTGTTCAAGCCAATCGATCCACAGCATTATATTCCTGTTATGTCGGTGCTTGGAAACGCGATATTCGGACGTGTTTCAAGTTTGGCGGGCGCCCGTGAGAAGTTGATTGAAGATACTGTTGTTGACGTCTTGAAGGAACACGGTCTAAGGCGATTGGTTGCGCAATCCATCTATGATCTTGCGACAACCCAAGGGGGTGAAAACCTACCGGCAGTATTCAGGGAACGTCTGGCGTTCAGCCGTGCCGGGATCAAGAAACCTGATATTCTGATCCTTCGAGATGCATTGGCCAGCCACGATGGTGATGCCCGCGCTTTGATGCGCGAACGCATTAGTGATTTGATGCCGGACGCAACTAAGATTTTCATTGAAAACCAATTCCACAATCCTGAAAGCTATGATTTGTTCGTCGAGATTGTAGATGGGCGTATTGATGGTGTGGTACGGCAAGACGATTTGCAAGATGAAGATGGGCGTCAGGATTTAAACCGTAAATTACGTGTGGTAGCGCAGGCAGAGTTATTTGCC
>SWCD01003891.1_pt1 | contig 39992 bp, 42 predicted proteins | sample 4693011 | NCBI WGS metagenome assembly SWCD01 (sample SAMN10267278, study PRJNA491770) | bioreactor metagenome | isolation source: DHS bioreactor inoculated with marine | place: Japan: Omine Ridge, Nankai Trough
ACAAAACTTAGCTTTTACTTTTTTTATTACTTGTTTTTAATATATTACTTGTATATACTTATTAGATTATTCTATTTACTATGATCTTCTTCTATAAAAGTAGAAAGTTTTATTTTACATCTAATCTTTTTTACTTGATTTAAATTTATTTCTTATATTTTAGATTAATTTTTTTGACTCTGCATATTTGATTGCAATAAACTATATGTGATAAAAACGTTACATAAATACACACTTGTGATAAGTTTATCACAAAAATAAAAATCCAAAAATTTTATACTTCATTAGCTTTATCTAAATTTTTCCTTGCTTTTAGTCCCAAAATGGCTATATTTTATACATTAATTTATAATAATGATAGTGTTTTATGATATATGGATTTATAAATATTATTAATATCATTTTTACTTATAACTACTAGAATCTGTTTAAGTTTTGTTTAAAACTATATCAAATACAATGACCGCAGTCGAAATAGCTTTGGCTAGTTCACAACAATTACTCTGAGGAGAGAAAATGAAAAAAACAATTAAATTAGCAGTAGTAGCTGCTTTAGCTTTAGGTGCAACATCTGCATTCGCAACAAATGGTTCTACTATGATTGGTATGGGTGCAAAAGCAAATGGTATGGCTGGTACAGGTATTGGTATGAGCCACGGTGCAGAGTCTGCATTGACAAATCCGGCTTTAATCACAACTGTTGAAAACACTGAAGTATCTTTTGGTGGAACATTTTTTATGCCAAGTGTATCAAATGATATGGGTGCTGGTGCAGAAGATAGTGCGGCTGATTTAAGTGTTATCCCAACTGTTGCGCTTGCAACTAAAGTAACTGATAATTTCTACATGGGTGTTGGTATGTGGGGAACTGCTGGGATGGGTGTTGACTATAGAGAGTATGCTGCAAATATGAATATGGTAACTAACCTACAGCTTATGCAGTTCGGTGTGCCTTTAGCATACAAAACTGCAGGTGTTTCTTTGGCTGTTACTCCAATTATTCAATATGGTGCTTTAGATATTAATTATGCGAATTCAACTACTCAGGGTGTTGCACAAGATTTACAGCTTGGCTATAACCTTGGTGCATCATATGAAGTTTCTGGTTTTACTGTTGGTGCAGTTTATAAGTCTGAAATAGAGATGACATACGATGGTCAAATAAGTCAAGCAATGTCTGACTTTACTGGAGCTCCTGCATCAATGTTTTCTGACAAGCTTTCAACTCCTGCTGAGATGGGTATAGGTATTAGCTATACAACAAAAGGACACACTGTAGCATTAGACTATAAAAATATTGTATGGTCAGAAGCAAAAGGTTACGAAGACTTCAAGTGGGAAGATCAAAATGTTTACTCAATTGGTTATGAGTATGCAGCTAGTAACTGGGCAGCACGTGTAGGTTATAACTATGCAGAAAGCCCAATTAAAGAACAAACAGGTGCTAATGGAGGTTTAATCAATACATTAAACTTACTTGGATTTCCTGCAATTATTGAATCACATATCGCTGTTGGTGGTACTTATAATGTAAGTGAACAAACTTCATTTGACTTAGCATATGTATATTCACCAGAGGCTGAAGAATCATTTGCTGGTATGATGCCTAATAGTACAGTGACTACTAAACATTCTCAATCTGCTTTTAGTGCACAAGTTAACTTCGCATTCTAGTCAAAAAAGAAATTCTCCTTTCTTTACAAATGTCGCCGCTTCTTGGCGGCATTCTATTTTTACTTAACTATCTTATACATTTAGTCTAAGTTTATTAAATAACAACAATTTCATAAATATTTATGCTAAAATAACCCGACATGATTTGTGATAATTTTTTTGATAACTCTCACAAATGAATCAAATAAGGAAACAAAATGATAAATAATATAATCAAGTCTACATTTCTGCTTTCACTCGCTGCTGCGGTTGCATTTGCAGCTCCAAGTGTACGTTTTAACGAGATCCCTGGTGATCAAGAAGAGAAGTATGAAAAAGAGTTCATCCCAGGACTTATGGATGCTACAGGATTTGGTGTAAGTGATCCACATGAAAAGATAAACGATGCTTATGCAGGTCGTTATGGAAATCCTGAAGATCCTGACTATGATAAAGATTGGAAGACATATCTTGATAACTTAGGTTTTTTCTCAATCTCTAACGACAAAAAACTTCGTGAGATTTTGATCACTTCTCCACAAGCTGCAGGTTTTGCACCTTTTAACCTTCACATATATAAAAAGAAAGCTGAAGATACAACTTATGTAGGACATATTGATCCAAACACTATGCTTGATATCACAGGTGTTACAAATGCTAAAGATAGAAAAGCATATGTAGATATGTTTAAACCACTTGATGAGTATATTGACAAATCTTTTGGCGGTAAAGTAGTAGTTGGAGAGTATAGCTCACTTCCTGCAAAACCAATGATGACTTTTGAGATTGATGTTGATCGTGAGGGAGACCTTACAGATTTTATAGATGAGTTTCAAGAAGGATTTGAAGAGGCCTTTGAAGAAAACAAGTATATAATCGCTGGATATAAGAACTTCAAAGAAGTGTACACAGATGCAGAACTTCCGTTTGAAGAGTATGACAAGTTTTTTGTATATGGTTTATGCCACTTTACTTTCTCTTACAACATCTTTAACAAAGGTCGTCCTGATGCTGGAGCATTTGCACCATGTGCTATGTACTTTTACATCAAAGCGGGTTCTGATAAAATGATCGTTGGAATGCCACGTCTTGCTACATGGGTTTCTGTTATGAACATCAAAGATGAGACTATGATTCAGTCTACAAAAGATTTAGATGCTGAAATCATAGGTATCATGAAAGAGTTAGGAGCGAAAGAGATATGAGAAATTTCTTAGCTTTTATCGCTTTCTTTGCGATTCTTTCATTTTCAGGATGTAGTAGTAGTGCTCCAAAGGCTCTTAGTAATCCATATACAGGTAAAGAAGTTGCTACATATCTTGTAGGTGAACATATGAGCGTTGCCGATGCAAAAACAAAACTTGAAGGTGCTGGCTTTGAAGTTATTGCTGAGTATTCACCGGTAAAAAAAGGGACAACACTTGTTTTTACTAATGAAGCCTTAAAAGCAGAGGCTGTAAAACCGGGTCGTGCATATATTGCTGTTCTTCGTCTTTTTGTAGATGATAAAGAGAAAATGATTAGTATAACAAATCCAGTTTACTTTGGAAAAGCATTTATGCAAGATGACTTCAACTATGAAGTTTTCGCGAAACAGTTAAGTGCTATTAATGCTGCATTCCCTGCTCTTACTGATTCTCCAGATAAGTTTGCATTTGATGAATTGCCAGGTTATCACTTTATGGTTGGTATGCCTTACTACGAAGAGCCTGATATGTTAGGTGATCCAAGTGCAACAACAGCAGACGCTGTAGCAAAAGCAAAGGCTTACAAAAAAGGTAAATCTGTTATTTTTGAATTGAAACTTTCAGAGACAAGTACACTCCTAGGTTATGACTTAGGAAGACGTACAAAGAAATTTGTGAAAAAGATTGGTCGTCAAAATGGTGCTATCCTTCCATGGTGTGTAAGCATTGAAAATGGTCAAGCTAAAGCACTTAACGCGAAGTATTACATCGCTATTTCATATCCACTTCTTGATATGGGTGGATTTATGGGTATTGCAACTGTTCCAGGTGCAATTACTAAAGATTTAGAGAAAGCTTTTAAATAAGCTTCTCTACTCTTCACCTCTTCCTTTTTAGATTTTACTACACTATTACAATAACAAAGGCTTTTTATGAAAAGAACTATTTTATCTCTATTTTTATTTTTGTTTATGGGATTTAGCAATCTTATTGGCAAGGATATAAGTGCATACCTCATTGGAGAGTATGTTGAACCTAAAACTGCTAAAGCAAAGCTAGAGAACGCTGGCTTTGATGTGATAGCTGAGTATAAAAGTATCAAAAAAGGAGTGACTCTCGTTTTTACAAACGAAGCTCTTAAAAGAGAGGGTGCAAAACCCAATCGTGCTAATGCTGCTGTGCTACGTCTGTTTATTGATAAAAAAGAGAAGATGATTAGTTTCACAAATCCTACATACTTTGGAAGAGCTTTTATGCAAGATGAATATAAGGCAGAGGTATTTCAAGCACAGGAGAGTGCAATAAAGGGTTCATTTGAAAACCTGAGAGCTTCTGTAGACAAACTTGAAGCAGATGCTCTCTCTGATTATCATTTTGCTTTAGGAATGCCTTACTATGAAGATAGTGATGAGCTTGGAGTTGCTTCAAACAGTGAGTTGCTTAAAAAAGCGAGAGAATATAAAAAAGGAAAACTTTTAGTATTTGAGTTAAAACTTTCCCAAAACAGTACCCTTCTTGGATATGATCTTGGAAAACGTACAAAAAAATTTGTGAAAAAGATTGGACGTGCGAATGCAGCACTTTTACCTTACTGTATTAGCATTGAAGATGGGAAGGCTACTTCTTTGGAAGCAAAATACTATCTTGCCTTGTCATATCCACTACTTTCTATGAGTAAGTTTATGACTATTGCCACTGTTCCAGGGGCAATAAAGAAAGATTTATCTAAACCATTTCATTAAGAGTTTAAATATATAAATGATTGAGGCATCAAATGCCTAAATCATTTTCGCTTCGCGTTTTCCTTCTTTGATCTCACCGATAATATATGAGCCTTCAGCTTTTGCTAGAACTGTGTCTACATTTGCTTCTTCTACCACGAGTACCATACCAACACCCATATTGAACGCTCTAAACATCTCTGCTCGTTCAACATGTTCTGACATGAGTTCAAAGATTGGAAGAACCTTGATAGCGTCTTCTTTTACCTCTGCCATTAAGTTCTCAGGTAAAACACGAGGAAGGTTTTCTATGATTCCACCACCAGTGATATGAGCCATAGCCACTATCTCGTTTCTAAGTGCTTTAAATGTTTTCACATAGATGTTTGTTGGTTCAAGAAGGGCTTCTATAAGTGGTCTACCATTAAAATCATCATTAAAATTAAGATTCATTTTTTCAAAAAGAACTTTTCTCGCTAGCGAAAAACCATTTGAGTGAAGTCCTGATGATGGAAGCGCAATAAGTTTGTGTCCGGCACGAACTAGACTTACTCTATCCATCTCAGATTTTTCAGCAACACCAACTGCAAAACCAGCTAGGTCGTAATCGTCTTCAGAGTACATTCCTGGCATCTCTGCTGTCTCACCACCAATAAGTGCACACTCACTACGTTTACACCCTTCTGCAATCCCTGCAACAACATCTGTAGCGTTTTTTACATCTAGTTTTCCAGTTGCATAGTAATCAAGAAAGAAAGAGGGTGTTCCAAAGTTACATAGAAGGTCATTTACACACATAGCGACGAGGTCAATCCCTACCGTGTTATGAATACCGCTGTCAATTGCAAGTTTGAGCTTTGTACCTACACCATCAGTTGCTGCAAGCATAACAGGCTCTTTAAAACCCTTTGGAAGTTCAAATGCACCAGCAAATGAACCGATTCCACCCATTACACCGGGAATTTTTGTCGCTTTTACAAGAGGTTTAATATTTTCAACAAAACTATTTCCAGCATCAATATCAACACCGGCATCTTTATAACTAATTTGACTCATTACTACTCTCTTTTGGTTCAGGTAAATCACATTTTTTTGTAATCATACATAGTGGACAGAAGTTTGTAAGACCTGCAATAAGAGGAATGACACCTAAATAGAACCATGCATTATCTATGATAAAACCAATGGCAATGAGAACCAAACCTATTGTTATGCGAAAAACTCTACAAAATTTTCTTATTTTGTTTACATCCATATGTATACCTTTAACTTTTTATAAATATTACGCAATTATATCGATATTAAGTTAAATTAATTCAAAAGTGGCTAAAATCGCATCAAGATATAAGGAATATATAATTATGAAAGAATTTATTTACAATGAAATGATGGTGCACGTGGCACTATGTACAAACAAGGCTCCAGAAAATATTTTACTTATTAGTAACAATGCTTCTGGTATGGAAAACGAAGTTGCAAAGCATGATGGAATCAACTGTGATGTAATCAGTGCTGATATAACATCTCTCCGTGGTGTTGAAGATGGTAAATATGATGTAGTTATTTCAGAAATGGATAGTGATGCTGCAGGCTATGCACACATTAACCGTGTTTTAAAAGATGATGGTCTTATTGTTACAACACATCCATCACTTGATAATGTAGAAGAGAACAAGCAAATAATTAGTATTTTAGGGAAGTATGCAAAAGTTGTAATGCCTTTTAACATCGGTAATGGTGCAACTGCACTTTTAGCTTCTAAAGAGTATCATCCAACTGCTGACATTATCCTACACCGTAGCGATATGCTTGATGGACTAGAGTACTACAACTGTGATGTTCACCCTGCGGCATTTGCAATGGGTAACAATGTAAGAAAAACTTACTTAGGCATTATAAAGAACTAATGGCATATGAGTATGCTATCGCTTTAACCGGAAGTATCGCTACTGGAAAAAGTACTGTTGCTTCACTTTTGTCTCTTAATGGGATGCGAGTGATAGACGCTGATACAATCAGTCATGAAATTCTAGAAGAAAATTCTGATTGGGTACGTGAGACTTTTGGTAATGAGTACTTGATGGGCTCAAAGGTAAACCGTACAAAACTTGGTGAGTATATTTTCTCTCATCCGGACGCAAAAAAAATTCTCGAAGATTTCTTACACCCTAAAATCAAAGATGAAATTTTAAAACGCAGTAAAAAACAAGATAGTTTCAAATTTCCTTATCTTATTGACATTCCTCTCTTTTTTGAAAATAACAATTATGACATCGAAGATAGTGTTGTTGTGTATACTCCTAGTGAAATACAGCTTGAACGTTTTATGAAGCGTAACGGCTATACAAAAGAGGAGTCTCTTAAAAGAATAGCGACTCAGTTTCCTATAGAAGAGAAACGTGATCGTGCTACTTGGGTTATTGATAACTCGAAAGATTTAAAGCATCTTCAACAAGAGGTTGAAGACTTTGTAGCAAAAATAAAAAAGAAATATTTAAAATAGGAATTGATATGAAACTTTCAAAATATAGCGCAAGCGGGAATGACTTTGTAATTTTTCATACTGATGTTAAAAAAAAGAGAAATGAGTTGGCAAAAACACTCTGTCATCGTCAAAATGGTGTTGGTGCTGATGGGCTCATTGTAATACTCCCACACGATACATATGACTTTGAATGGGAGTTTTACAATGCTGATGGCAGCGACGCTGATATGTGTGGAAATGGCTCACGTGCAGCAGCACACTATGCACACAATAATGGATTAGCTCCAGTAAAGATGAGTTTTTTGACTGGTGCGGGCGTTATTAACGCAGAGGTAAAAACAAATACAAGTAAAACAGGTATGGTTAAAAGTGAACTGACACCACCTATCATAATTGATAAAGAGATAGAACATAATGGTAGAGTTTGGTGGCTGATAAATAGTGGTGTTCCTCATATGGTCTCTTTAAGAGAGAGTGTGGAAGATTTCGATATAAGTGAAGCACGTGAACTACGTTATAAATATAATGCAAATGTCAATATATGCTGTGTAAGCGGTGAAAACCTTAAAGTAAGAACATATGAACGTGGTGTGGAAGATGAAACTCTTGCGTGTGGAACTGGTATGGCTGCATGTTTTTATAGAGCACTTCAAGAGAAGAGAGTCGAGTCAAACATAGAAGTATATCCTACGAGTGGTGAAACGCTTTATCTTGGTATGAATGAGAGAACCATCACATTTATGGGCGAAGTAAAAAGAACCTTTGTAACAGAGTGGGAGTAGACTAGTTTTTAGCCTACCTTCTCTTATTTATTCAATAGCTTGCGGAGCTGATCGTTGAGCAAGCTCATTATCAATCATAAGTAGTCCATATCCATTGTCTTGAACAAGTTTAATTTTTGAGATAATCTCCTCCAGTGAAGACTCCTCTTCAACTTGCTCATTTACAAACCACTGTAAAAGATTGTATGTAGCGTGATCTTTCTCTTTGAGTGCTTTATCACTAATATTGTTTAATCTTTGTGTCATACTTTTTTCGTGCGCTAAACTAGCTTGAAAGACTTCTAAGATAGTTCCAAATTTTCTAGGCGGCTTATCTATCTGCTCTAGTTGAACATGAATACCTTGTCCTGTTAAATAGTTATAGATTTTTGTCGCATGCATATGCTCTTCTTCATACTGCATCTTAAACCAATTTGCAGTGCCATTAAAGTCAATATGGTTTGCATATGCTGACATTGAGAGGTATAAGTATGCTGAGTAAAACTCATGGTTAAGTTGCTGTGAGAGTGCTTTTGCCATTTTTTTTGATATCATAATATCTCCTTTTAAAACCATTATATATAAAAAGAGTAAAGTTATGTAAACGCATTATATGCGTTTACAAAGAGTTGAAAGGATTTATTTTACAAAATATGAATGCTTAGAGACCTGCTGCCTCAACGATTTTTGCTTGATGATCTGCTATAAGTGGTTCTACTACTTCATCGAGTAGTCCACCATTCATGATTTCATTTAAGCGGTAGAGTGTGAGGTTGATACGGTGATCACTCATACGGTTTTGCGGGTAGTTGTAGGTTCGAATTCGACCACTTCTATCTCCGCTTCCTACTTGTGCGGCACGTTCTGCTGCATTTTCAGACTGTTGCTCTTGCATTTCAAGGTCAAAAAGTCTTGCTTTGAGAACTTTCATAGCTTTTTCGCGGTTTTTATGTTGCGATTTTTGGTCCTGATTTGTTACTACTAAACCTGTTGGTAAGTGAGTAATCCTTACTGCTGAATCGGTAGTATTTACCGACTGACCACCACAACCAGATGAACGCATTACATCTATCTTTAGATCTTTATCTTCAATCGTAATCTCTACATCATCAACTTCAGGCATTACTGCTACTGTAATTGCGGATGTGTGTACACGACCTTGAGACTCTGTTGCTGGAACGCGTTGTACTCTATGAGTCCCGCCTTCGTATTTCAACCGACTATATACCTGTTCACCTTTGATCAGAGCTGTTATCTCTTTATATCCACCTGCATCAGATGGAGATGAAGAGATGAGTTCTATCTTCCAATTGCGTAGCTCAGCATAACGAGTGTATGCGTCAAAGAGATCTCCAACAAAGATAGCTGCTTCATCACCACCAGCTCCAGCACGAAGCTCTACGATGATATTTCTGTCATCATTTGGATCTTTTGGGAGAAGAAGCATTTTAATCTCTTCTTCTATGATTGGTTTTTGAGGCTCTAGCTCTTTGAGTTCCTCTTTCGCCATCTCTCCCATTTCAGAGTCGCTTAACATCTCTTTTGTATCTTTGATGTCCTGAATAAGAGTTTTATACTCTTTTGCTTTTTCAACGATTGGTAAAAGTGAAGATTGTTCTTTGGAGAGGTCTGTCATTCTTTTGATGTCAGAGGTGATATCAGGTGAACTTAGCAGATTGCTAAGTTCGTCATAGCGGGTGATAAACGGTGTGAGTTTATCTGCTAACATATAGGGTTAGCCTTATATAGCGTTTACAGCTCTGTGTAGACGACTTACTTTTCTAGCAGCAGTTTCTTTTTTAAGAACACCTTTGCTTACAAACTTGTGAATTTGTTGGTTAGCTATTTTTAAGTTAGCAGTTGCTTCTTCTTTGTTCCCTGCTTCTATTGAAGAGCGAACATCTTTAACGATGTTTTTAAGACGAGTTCTGTAAAAACGGTTACGTTCAGTACGAACGAGTGTTTGACGAATTCTCTTAATTGATGACTTGTGATTTGCCATTATGAGTCCTTTTTGGAATTTAAGTGCGCAATAATAGCTTAAAGATAATTAAAATTAAGTTAAAGGGTGGTAAAATAACTGCTAATTTCAACAATGTTTACTTCAAGCTCTTAAAAAAGAGAGCAAATCCTCCCTTTGGTCTGAGTCTCTTTTTTAAAATCTTGCAGTAAACTCGAAGTAATGAAGTTATATAAAAGAGGACGGTGGAAATATGAAACTATTTGGAACAGATGGAGTAAGAGGTGAAGCTGGTAGCTTTTTAAGTGTTGAGGTCGCAATGAAAGTAGCTATGGCTGCTGGAATATATCTCAAATCTTCAGCTGTGACAAATAGAATCCTCATAGGAAAAGATACACGTAGAAGTGGTTATATGATAGAAAATGCGATTGTGAGCGGTCTGAGCGCAATCGGTTATGATGTAGTACAAGTTGGGCCTATGCCGACTCCTGCCATAGCATTTATAACGGAAAATATGCGCTGTGATGCGGGAATTATGATATCTGCATCGCACAACTCTTTTGAAGATAACGGTATCAAGTTTTTCGATGGACACGGAAACAAGTTCCCAAAAGAAGTAGAAGCAGAGATAGAAGCTATCTACTTTGATGCTCAAAAACTCCAAGAGGCTCAAGTTACTGCAAAAGCGATAGGAAAAGCAAAACGTATAGATGATGTAATAGGGCGTTATATAGTGCAACTGAAGAACTCTTTTCCTGTAGAGATGACACTACAAGGCATGCGAATAGTTCTTGACACTGCAAATGGAGCTGCCTATAAAGTAGGTCCGACAGTTTTAGAAGAACTTGGCGCTGAGGTGATAGTGCTTCATAACAAACCTGATGGTTTTAACATCAACGAAGGATGTGGAGCACTGCATCCAAAAGATGTAAGTGAGGCGGTTAAAAAATATCGTGCAGATTTGGGAATCGCTCTTGATGGTGATGCCGATAGACTTGTGGTTATAGATGAAAAAGGTGAAGTGGTAGACGGTGACCAACTCTTAGGCGCTTTAGGTGTACATCTAAAAAATCAAAACACTCTTAAAGGTGCTGGGATAGTTGCTACGGTTATGAGTAATCAGGGTCTTGATGATCATATGAGTGAAAATAACTTAAAGCTATTTCGTAGTGATGTTGGTGACAAGCATGTTCTTGAAGTTATGCATAAAGAGGGTATTAATTTTGGTGGAGAGCAGAGTGGACACGTGATAATTAATGATTTCGCAAAAACTGGCGATGGTTTGGTCAGTGCACTACAGGTTTTAGCACTTCTTATAGATAAAAAAGGGAAGGCGTCAGAGTTATTACGTCCATTTAAGCTATATCCTCAAAAACTTGTAAATATTAAAGTGGGTGTCAAAAAGCCTCTAAAAAATATAGAGGGACTTGATGAGAGGCTCAAAGCCTTAGATGCGTTGCATATCCGCCATCTTGTACGCTACTCTGGTACTGAAAATAAGCTTCGCGTTTTACTTGAGGGTAAAGATGCCAAAGTTATGAACACAGAGATGGATCTACTTGTAGAATTTTTTCAAAAAGCTCTTCATGCCTAATTTAAGTTTACGATTATCGGCAATATTGCTTTTTAGTATGCTCGGAGTTTTTATAATAGACCAAAATATAAAAATGCTTTTTGTGGATGGTTTTCGTTACTATACAGAGTGTATAGACTTTATACTTGTTTACAATAAGGGTGTAGCATTTTCAATGTTCTCCTTTTTAGAAGAGTATCTTAAGTACATTCAGCTTGCGATGGTAAGTGGTATTTTAGTATATATCTATTTTCTGAAAAGACTCTGTTATGCACTTCCTACAGGATTACTTCTTGGAGGAGCATTTTCAAATATATATGATAGATTTATTCATGGTGGTGTGGTAGACATGGTTTACTGGCACTGTGGGTTTAACTTCGCAGTATTTAATCTTGCCGATGTCATGATAGATATTGGTGTATTTTGGCTACTGCTTTTAAACTTCAAACCAAAATTTTGTAAAAGCTAATTAAAAGCACTTTTAGGATATTATTATCCAAAATAATAATCATGTAAGTATGATAAGTAACATAAAAAGGAAATTGATGGAAATCAAATCAAATAAAATCAACGGTGCAAATGCTGAAATCTCAGCTACAATCTCAATGGACGACGTTAACGCTAACATAGAAAAGATTGCTAAAGAACTTGCAAAAACTGCTAACGTTCAGGGTTTCCGTAAAGGTAAAGTTCCAGTTAACATAGTAAAAAAACAGTATGGTCAAAAACTTGTTGAAGATGCTGAAGCTGAAGCTCTTCGTGGTGTTCTTTCTCAAGGTTTAGATGAACTAAAAATTGCAAACGAGTCTTTAATTGGTGAGCCAAATATCACAAAGTTTGACAAATCTGAAACTACAATTGAAGTTGCTATAAAAGTTGCGATGAGACCAGCAATAGAGCTTGGAGACTATGCTACTTTTGTTCCTGACTTCAAAAAACCAGAGATAAGTGACAAGGAAGTTGAAGAAAGAATTAAACTTTTCGCACAGAATCAAGCACCACTTGTAAACATCAAACGTAACCGTATGATGAAAAAAGGTGACACTGCTGTTATCGACTTTGAAGGAAGCATAGATGGTGAAGTTTTTGAGGGTGGAACTGCAAAAGATTTCGCACTTGAACTAGGTTCAGGACAGTTTATTCCAGGTTTTGAAGATCAACTGATCGGTGTGAAACGTGACGAAGAAGTAGTAGTAAAAGTTACTTTCCCAGAAGGGTACGGTACAGAAGCACTTGCTGGAAAAGACGCTGAGTTTAAAGTGAAAGTAAATCAGGTTCAAGTAAAAGAGGACGTTGAGATAGATGACGAACTTGCAAAAAAATTGATGCCGGGTGAAGAGAATGCTTCTCTTGAAGAGTTACAGCGTCAAGTGAAAGTTCAACTAGAAAATGAAGCACTTTCAAAACTTTACAATGAAGACTTAAAACCTAAACTGCTTGATACTTTAGTAAGTTCACTTACTTTCGATCTTCCGGAGTTTGTTGTTGAGCAAGAAATTGATATGGCTGTAAACAAAAAAGCGGGTGAGATGAGCGAAGAAGAGATTAACGAGTTACGTGAAAACGCAGACAAGTTAACAGCTCTTCGTGAAACATTTAGAGAAGATGCAAGTAAAAGTGTAAAAGCGACATTTATCATCGACTCACTCGCACAAGAAAAAGGTGTGAAAGTAGAAGAGCAAGAAATTATGCAGACTATCTACTATGAAGCAATGCAAATGGGACAAGATCCTAAAGCAGCGTATGATCAGTACAAAGATGCAGGATACCTTCCAGCAATCCAAATGTCTATGGTAGAAGATAGAGTTCTCTCTGGTCTTCTTAACGAAAAGATAGCGTAAATATTATGAGTTATATTCCTTATGTAGTAGAGAAATCAGGACGCGGTGAGCGTTCTTATGATATCTACTCTCGTCTTTTAAAAGATAGAATCATTATGTTGAGTGGAGAGGTAAACGACCAAGTTGCATCAACTATCGTTGCACAATTTCTTTTCCTTGAAGCTGAAGATCCAGAAAAAGATATATATTTTTACATTAACTCTCCTGGTGGAGTTGTGACTGCCGGGATGGCTATCTACGATACGATGAACTATATTCGTCCAAATGTTGCGACTATATGTGTAGGTCAAGCTGCATCAATGGGTGCCTTTTTACTCTCTTGTGGAGAAAAAGGAAAACGTTATGCACTTCCTCATGCTCGTATCATGATCCATCAACCACTCGGTGGGGCACAGGGTCAAGCAACAGATATTGCTATTCAAGCTGAAGAGATTCTTCGCATGAAGAAAGAACTCAATGAGATTTTAGCAGCAAATACTGGTCAAGATGTAAAACGTGTAGAAACTGATACAGATCGTGATAACTTTATGAGTGCGCATGAAGCACAAAAATATGGTATGATTGATGAAGTTTTAGTAAAAAACGATAAAGAGTAAGGGTAGGAAATGTCTGGTAAACTAAGAGGTAAAAGTCGTAGAAATTTAGATGGTGATACTCAAAGTTCTTCACATGGTGAAGAGTCATCAATGATGAAAGTACTAGACATGGAAAATCCTTCAAGTGATATAGAACTTTATGCAAAAGAGGTGTTAAACTCACTTGTTGCAGATAACTTACCACCAACCCCAAATAACTTTTCTCTCTACTTCGATAGACTGCTAGAAGACAAAAGTGAAAATCTACGTAAACAAATTGTTTCAATGCTTGAACTTGAAGAGAGTAATGAGGCTGAAAAGACAATACAGCTAGAGCAAAACTTAAAACAGGGTTTTAGCTCTGTAAAGAGCATACTCAGCGTTACAGCCACTCTTTATAAAAATATGTCACTAATGACTAAGATTTTAGACAAACGTAAAGAAGAGCTTTCTAACAGTAAAGAAGCGCAGGAAACGATAGGACTTATATCTGCACTTGAAGGGGATGTAGCTAAGCTTAACTCTATAGTGAAAACACAGAGTTCACAGATGAAAACTATCTATGACGATACGGCTACTATAGTTAAAAGTGTTGAGAATGAGACTATTTTTGATAACCAGTTCGGTGTTTATAACAAACGTTACCTTCTGATGAAAATAGAGCAGGAGATAGGGCTTATAAATGAGTTTAAACATAAAAGTTCTCTCATTATGATAGAGCTATCTCGTGAACTTAAAGCATCTGTAAAAAATGAAAAGGCAATTGTTCTTATGACAAGAACAATTGCTCGTTTACTTTTAAAAACATCAAGACGTAGTGATATCGTTTCTCACTATGGAAATGGTACATTTTCTATGCTTTTAAAGCATACGGACATAGAGAGTGCTAAAAAAGCGAGTGAGAGACTCTCTTACTTAGTCTCAAACTCTAACTTTTTTCTCGCAGATCGTGAGATACAGCTTAAAATTGCTATAGGTGTAACAGATATTACATCAAACCATTCAGTAGAAGAGATTGTAGTAAGTGCTATGGATGGAATAGAAAAAGCGTATACCCTTAAAAACTCTGATTATGCGGTCTCTTTGAGAAGTTAAGAGGTAGTAGAATGAACTTATCTATAGTAGAATACCCAGATAAAAGATTAAGAGAAATTTCGAAAGAAGTTAGCGCTTTTGATACGAAACTTCACCAGCTTCTAGACGCTATGTATCCAGTTATGATGGAAACAAACGGTATAGGTCTTGCCGCAATACAAGTAGCTCATCCCATAAGAGCGCTTATTTTAAACATCCCCGATGAAGAGGGTGAACAGCCTGTTGAAAATCTTTTAGAGATTATAAACCCTGTGATTACCCAGAAAGATGGGGAAACTGTCTATCAAGAGGGATGTTTAAGTGTTCCAAAGTTTTATGAAGACGTGAGTCGTTTTGAGAAGATTACCATTAACTACCAAGATAGAGACGGAAACACTAAAACTCTTGAAGCAGATGGACTTTTAAGTATCGCTATACAGCATGAGATAGATCATCTTGAGGGTGTCTTATTTATAGATAAACTATCATATAGCCGTCGTAAGAAGTTTGAAAAAGAGTACAAACGTATGCAAAAAGAGAGAAAGCAAAGATAACGGTTGTCTTGAGAAATAAGTTTCCCGTGAGGGTAACTTATTTTTCTCCAAGTACTTGTTATGTTTTAGTTTAATAGTTCAATGAACTGAGAAGTAGAAATACATTCCACTCCAATGTTTTTAATATCCAATATATTTGCTTTGGCAATTTCATCTGTTTTAGCACCAGTAGCATCAGTTACTAACGTTACATTGTAACCAAGAGCAACACCATCATAAATTGTTGCACGTATACAGTTTGGATATTGTATTCCACAAACTACAATATTTTTAATATTCAGTCTTCTTAAAATAAAATCTAACTCTGTATTCATAAAACCACTAAACCTATTCTTTACGATTCTATATTCTCCTTCAATAGGAGTAAGTTCATCAATTATTTCACAGCCGTGTGTATGTGGAACACAGTATTTTTCACCTGTTAGAAAATCATTTAATCTTGTCTTCTCAATATCACTGCCATCAGCTCTATATTCCCTGTAAACATGGAATACAGGACTTTTATCATCTCTAAAAGTGTTAAGCACTTTTTTAAGATTTGGGATAATGGCCATAGCACCATCTATGCATTGCGGAGCATTTGGCAAAACAAAATCATTTTGCATATCAACTATTATTAAAGCAGTATTTTTCATATTTGATTTTTCCTTTTAATGGTTTATTTATATTATGTTATTTTAAACAATGAACATAACTATTTATTCAATCACATTATATTGAATAAAACCTTTATTCACATAAATAACTTATATGCTATTTGTTTGTTAATTAACAAAAAACATGACAAATTGTAATATTATGAATAAAAAAGAGAAAAAAAGTATATCATCCTTAAAAGTATAGTGTGTGTTAAGTGCTATTTAGATTTTTAGGAGAGTCATTATGAAGAGTGTTAAATGTGCTACTTATGAAGGGATAGATGCTAAAGTTGTAGATGTTGAGGTGAGCCTTACAAAAGGGCTTCCTTCTTTTACTATTATAGGTGCAAATTCCAGTATAGAGAAGTCACGTGAGAAGATAAAATCAGCTCTTCTGTTTAGTGATTATAAATTTCCTCCAAAAAGAGTATCTACACTTTTAGCACCTTCAGATTTGCCTAAAAATGGAAGTCAGTTTGATTTATCTATAGCTGTTTTAATCAGCCTACATGAGAGTAAAGAAGAGTTAGATGAGTGGTTTATTTTTGGGGAGTTAGGTCTTGATGGCTCAGTCAAAGAGTCACAAAAAATTTATCCGCTTATTCTTTCTCTTGCTAATCAGTCTCTTATTCACAAGGCAATAGTACCGTTTGAAGCACTAGAGAAGCTCTCCAAAATTCCTGACGTGGCGTTTTATGGAGTAAAGTCTCTCAAAGAAGCAGCCGAACTTCTACAAAACCAAAGTGTAGCACAACCTAACAATCTCAGTAACGAAGAGAACTATCCTCATTATGAGATAGGAGAAGAAAAGTACTACTATATGAAAGAGTATGATGAAGACTTTTTAGATGTTAAAGGGCAAGAAGTAGCAAAAAGAGCAGCACTCATCAGTGCAACTGGATTTCATAATATCATACTTGAGGGAAGTTTCGTACTTGTAAGTTATTTACAAATGGACACTAAAAAACAATCTATATACGGAAAAGAAGAATATTCATATTGTCCATATATTGATTAATTTATTGATAGACTATTGTATTAATATGTCCGTATTATATCAGATTATTATTGTTTTGAAGAGACTTAACCATTAAAGTGATATAAAAACATTACTTCAGATGAAGTAAAGTGGAAAAAGGATATTAAGATAGGTTTAATTGAAAAGAAGTTTTTTGGAATGTTTCCATTAGGTGCATGTAGATTAAGAAGTGTAAAAAATATTATGAGTGTTTCTTCATGATTATTCCCTTTGTAGAGACCGTTCAGAGTTTTGTGTCAGTAACCGATAGCTCCTAAAATTATATCATAGCTCAACAGTTACATACATGATTTTTAAGAAAGTTCAACAAACTACAGAAGAAAATACTTTTTCTTAAAAATTTCACACATACAATTAATTAAAATTTGGAGATGAAAATGACAAGAGAAGATTTAAAATTAAAATCAAAAGAAGAAGTGTATGAGTTTATTCGGAAAAGACTTTCATTTGAAAGTAACATTTCAAATAGCTTACGAAAGATAGACAAAGATGAATTCAATAAAGAACATAAAAGATTTGAAATGTCAGGATATGAAAGTAAAATAGGAGAGTGTACACTATCTAACTTAGCCATACTAAATGAATTTGCGGACCTCGGAATATATGATTATACAAGTTATTTATTCTTAGACTTCTACAAAGGCTGTGGAACTTTATATTTTCAATATTTTGGAGAAAATGAAAATCTTGAATTAGAATTGGATGAATATGGAACAACTGAGATAATTTATACTATATTTGAAAAAACTATTTTTTCAGATAAAAAAACGAGACGAAGAGATTAGCAGTACGACTTGAAATGTTTAACAAATCGCAGGAGCTAATAAGTTACTTAGTGGTCACTTAGTCAACTCTATTCAACCGTTGAATTATAAAGCTCTTATTTAAACAGTTTTCTGTAACGAAAGATTTGCTCCAAATTGAGTTGAGTTTTCGAACATGTTCCAAAAAAGGGACCGTTCAAATGTGTAATTTTGTGTTGTGTTGCTTTCAAGTGTATAATTTTGTACATTTACTAATTAGCTCATAGTGCATTAATAAAATTATACTTGTTTGTCATAAATATGTACGCTAGAGAATCCTCATTAAAGCCTATAGTAAAACTTTCAATCGGCCTAATGAAGCTAATACCAGAGTATTGTGTATATCTGAAGTACTGATTTTTTTTCATTATATTCAATTAAAAGCTATTGAGCAATTTCTTCTTGGCCATTAGGTAGCTTACTGCTGTTAAATAGGTCTTAGATCAATAATAATATATTTCCCATATTGAGGACTAAAAACTCATTTAAAATGTACTATTTCCCATATTGAGGACTTTTTTATACATTTTTTTAACAAAACAAGTCCTCCTGATGGGAAAACAGAATTCTATTCTTTGGCATAAAACAGCTTATTATTGTAAAGTCCTCAATATGGGAAATCAGTCTTCATCTTCTTTATTTTGGAATGTTTCCTCCAAGGCTAACACTTTTATGTACTCAACAACCTCTTATTTTCACAACAGAAAGGTTGTTCCAAATAGACCTCAAATGTTGAACATGCTCGAGAAGGCACAGGTTTAGTAACTGTCTAATTTATTGGGGATGGTTACAGAACATGTTCAAAAATTCAACTCTATTTGGAACAATCTTTCTGTTACTGAAAATTGCTCCAAATATTTAAAGAAAGGGTGCTGCATTGTATTTATTTTGCGTAAACCATATTTTAAAACATGACGATTAATACCTACTAATGGCATAACATCTGTTACTGTTGAGAGTGCTACAAGATCAAGATATTTGCCCATATCTGTATCTAATCCAAGCTCATGCTTTATAGCACAACAAAAAAGCCATGCTACAAAGCAACCCGAAATTTCTTTGAAAGGGTAGGCACAATCATCTTGCTTAGGGTTTATTACAGCAAAGCAATCGGGAATAATAGGCCCTGGTGTATGATGATCAGTAATAATAAGGTCTATATCCCGTTCCCTACATACTCTGGCAGCCTCAAGGGCTACAATTCCATTGTCACAAGGAATGTAACAGTAATGTGTATTTTAACACTATATATAAGTTATTACAAGGTATTTATTAATAAGTGTATTTTTTAAATGTTAATTTACTTAGTGTTTTACTCTTTATTTATCTGTTTATGCTTTTTAAAATTTTACTTATTTAATTCGATTAAAGAAGATAGTTCTACGTCCAAAATTTTTGAAATGAAATATAAATGTTTTATTCCGAAATGAACATTTTCTAATACAATTTCTGCTTTTGATACTAAACTTACAGATTGATATCCCATGGCTTGTGATAAGTCCAGTTGGGTCATTCCTTTTTCTTCACGACATTTTTTCACATTTTTACCAATTTGTTTATAAAATGATAATAGTTCTTTATCTGAAACAATTGGATTATTTATATTCATTCTCAATACTTTATTTTATTGAGAGTATATTTTGGTTATAGTTTTATATCAACTCAGTATACTGAGGTAAATAAGGATAGAGGGTTTGTTATGATTTTTGGAAAGAAAAAAATGATTGATTTAAATGAGTATACTCCTAAAGAACTAGAGGCTAATGTAGAAAACTTTATACATCAATATCATGGCAGTAAGCATAAAAACAAAATCTTTAGAGAACTAAGTAAATTAGATACATATTTAATACATATGAGAAGTTCTGGTCTTAGCTATGATAGCATAAGGCAGTTCTTAACTGAATATTTTGATTATAAGGTCGGTGTTCAAACTTTAACTGATTATTTTAAAATCTTTCATCTCGAAGTTAAAAAAGAAAATAAAGCTTAGTATAGATTTATATATTAACTCGCAGTCAGAGATTAAATGTTTTTACAGTATTCCTCATTTTGAAGTCTAGATTGAATTTTCTAATCAGTTGATAGAGTGCACAGTTTAATTCTGTTGTTAAATGCAGAGGTAAATACACCGATAGTGCAAATTAGAAGTCTATTATTTTAAGATTTTTTTAGCCATAATAAGCTCTTTTATTAAGTAAAAATTGTAAAAAATAAATTAGTGACTAGAAAAAATATTTTCTTACTTCATGTCTATTGATAAGTTAATCTGGACAACACTTCTGATATAATTCTCCTATGAAAAAATCTTATCAACCTTATTCTTCCTGACAATATTATTACAGGCAACAAACCTTAGCCAATATATAAATAAGCAAAATTGTTCACAAATCATAGATAAACAAGTCTTTACTATCTGTTATGACTATAAAGCCAAAGGTGCTATGTATGTGTCATATACATTAGATGGCACTAAAGTAAATTCTGTAAATATCAAGAAACGCTCAAAATTCTATTCAGAGAAAAACTTACCTAACAAATATAGAAGTCACAACAAGGATTATACGCATTCAGGTTATGATAGAGGACACTTGGCTAATGATGCTTCATTTGATTATGATGCAAAAGTAGTTCGTAAAACTTATACTATGGCTAATATCATTCCACAAGCACCTAATGTTAATAGAAGAACGTGGATTAAAGATGAAATATCTGCTCCACTGATTATTGAATATTACCTCTACTGAAGTAACTTAAGAAGTTCGACTTTTTTGTTCCATAATCCCTTAAGGTTTGCGGAACTTTGCAGTTTTTACTTTTTGAACACTTTGTGGAACACGAGAAACTAATATGAGTGCCCCATGCTCCAAAAATAAGTATTTATGGAAATACAGCCTAAAGAAAAATATTAAAGCTAAAAAGTAGCCTTAACTGCAATATTTAGAAGTATCTTTTAAACTCATGTATGTAAAGAAACCCTTTACATACAGATAGATAATTTTTAGGATTTTGCACTCAAACCTAAGGCTTTTGCCACACCCTCGCCATAAGCAGGGTCTGCTTTTGAACAGTTACTAATATGTCTTAATTTAATATTTTCAGGAGCATCACCCATCGCTCTAGCTGTATTTTCAAAAAGAATTTGTTGTTGCTCTTTACTCATCAGTTGAAATAACATTCTAGGTTGTGTAAAGTTATCATCATCTTGTTCCCATCTATTAGCTCCACCATCAATATCTAATTCTGGTTCAGCAAACTCTTTTTGCTCTTGCCATTTTTCATAAGAATTTGGCTCGTATCCTATCGTTGCTCCTGCATTACCATCAACTCTCATAGAACCATCTCTGTGATAACTATTAACTTCACATTTTGGGGCATTGACTGGAATTGAGTTATGATTGACTCCTAGTCTATATCTTTGAGCATCACCGTATGAAAAGAGTCTTCCTTGAAGCATCTTATCAGGAGAAAAGCCAATACCAGGAACTATACTTGCAGGGTTAAACGCAGCTTGCTCAACATCCGCAAAATAATTCTCTGGATTACGATTTAATTCAAACTCTCCAACTTCAATTAATGGGTAATCTTCTTTTAGCCATACTCTTGTCAAATCAAAAGGGTTAAATTTATAATGTTTTGCATCTTCTTCAGACATTATCTGTACAAACATCGTCCATTTTGGAAAATCACCTTTTTCAATACTCTCAAATAAATCTTGTTGATGACTTTCTCTATTTTTACCAACTAATATTTGTGCTTCTTCATCTGTTAAATTTTTGATGCCTTGCTGGGTAACAAAGTGAAACTTAACCCAGTTACGCTCATTTTTTTCATTGATAAAGCTAAAAGTATGACTACCAAAGCCATGCATATGACGGTATGAAGCAGGAATACCTCTATCACTCATAGTAATAGTCACTTGATGGAGTGCATCAGGTAAATTAGACCAAAAGTCCCAGTTATTTGTTGCGCTTCTCATATTTGTTTTTGGGTCACGCTTTACTGCATGGTTTAAATCTGGAAACTTTAGTGGGTCTCTTAGGAAAAAAACGGGTGTATTATTACCCGCTAAATCCCAATTTCCTTCTTCTGTATAAAATTTAAGTGCAAAACCACGTATATCTCTCTCAGCATCTGCTGCACCTCGCTCGCCTGCAACAGTTGAAAATCTAGCAAACATCTCTGTTTCTTTTCCAACTTCAGAAAAAATCTTTGCTTTTGTATATTTCGTTATATCTTTTGTAACCCTAAATGTTCCAAATGCACCAGAACCTTTTGCATGCATACGTCTCTCAGGAATCACTTCTCTATCAAAATGTGCCATTTTTTCCAAATACCATACATCTTGAAGTAGCATAGGTCCCTTTGGCCCAGCAGTTAATGAATTATTGTTGTCGGCAACAGGTGCACCAACAGCAGTTGTTAATTTCTTTTTCATTTTTAGTTCCTTTTGAGGATAAAATTTATCCTTTAATGATATCAGATAACATAAATTTTAATATTTTAAAAATAAGTATTAAAATAACTTTTTTTAAAACACTTCATTTCACAAAATAGCCAAGACAGGAGTTAGCATGTGATGGCTCATATTGGAAAAGGATTGAAAGCTCTAGCCTTAGAGGACTAAGAAGTCCTCTTTTTATTATGAATTTATTTTAGCATTGATTGAAGCATCCACAATTCTTTTTCAAGAATTGCCACATTATCATCTGCAAAAGCTGTTGTTGCTTTATCTTTAGCATCATCAGCTGCGTCACTTAGCTTTGTAAAAAGTTTTAATAAGTACTGATAATCAGTAATAATATTTTTAAGAACTTCTTTAGATTTAAAAGTATCTTTTTTCTCATCTTTAATTTTTGTAGCTTTTGCAAGAGCATCCATAGTAAGTAATGGTTTATCTCCTAGTTGAATGATTCTTTCTGCTGCATCGTCATATAAAAGAGACATATTTGTATAGATTTCTTCTGTTTTCAGATGAACAGGTGTAAAATCCATCCCTGTAACATTCCAGTGATAATTGTGTATTTTTACATATAATGCATGTGCATCAGCCTGAAGTTGTTTTAATTGTGAAACTACTTTACTCATTTGTAAATCCTTTGTTTGTATTAAATCATTATATTATGATGAAACTAAATTAATAGATAGAAAATAAAGGCAAAGGACTTTAAAGTCCTCCTTCCTTCATTTAAATCTGAACATATGTTGAAGCTTTAACTCCACATATTGGGCAGTTTTCTGGTGGTGTCCCTAATTCTATATGACCACATACTGGACATAGGTAAATATTTACTTCATCTAAATCTTTGCCTTCTCTCACTGCTTCAAGTGCTTTTCTATAAAGATTTGCATGGACTATTTCTGCTTCAAGTGCGTAACCAAACATTTTTTTAGCTTTATGATTATCTTTTACAGCTTGTTCGTACATTGGTGGGTACATATCTTCGTATTCATAAGTTTCTCCACCTATAGCAACTTCAAGGTTTTCTATTGTAGAACCTATTTTATCCATTGCTTTTAAATGACCTTCTGCATGGATACGTTCTGCTTCAGCAGTTGTACGAAAAAGTTTTGCAATATTTGTTAGTCCATCTTTTTCTGCTTTTTTAGCAAATGCACTATATTTTTGATACGCTTGGCTTTCTCCGCTAAACGCTGTGTCTAAATTTTCTTGTGTTGTTGGCATGATAAATCCTTTATTTAATGAATCATCTAAATAAGAATAATTCTTAGTTGTAATCATACTGGACTTAAACTTAAAAAAGAATTATTCTTATTTAGACTATTAGTTTTTAAGAAAAACTTTGATAATATCGCTTTATGAAAAATTATAAACTATTACTAAATAATGCCAATCTTAAAGCAACAAAGCAAAGAATTGGTATATTAACAATTATTGAAGAGATTGGTCATATTAGTATAGATGATTTACTAAACAAAATAAAAGAGAGTTCATCATCAATATCTTTAGCAACACTTTATAAAAGTATAAATGAAATGCTAAGCAAAGGTGTATTATCAGATGTGAAAGTAAAGAATTCAAAAACACACTTTGAAATATCTAAGGGTAGACATGCTCATATGTATTGTGAAAAATGTCAAAACATTATTGATATTGAATTTGAATTTGAAAAAATCAATACTTCAGCATTCTTAACTAAAAATCATTTTATATTAACAAATACAGATTTAACTTTTACTGGTATTTGTTCTGAATGTACAAATTAAAATTAAAAGCTTTTAAAACACCTTATTAAAGTATTAAGTAAAAGTAGCTAGTTCCAAAAATAGTTCTTTTTGGAGCATGTTAAAAAATTCAACTCTATTTGGAACAATCTTTCTGTTCTTAAAATCTGTTCCAAATATAAGAGATTCTCGAACTATATTTTTCTTGAGTAAATAAATTTAACCCCAATTGATATAGAATTATCTACACACATAAGGTTAAGGATATTGGTTTAGAAATACTGAGTAATCCCAAATTGAAAAACCCAATCTTCAGATGGGGTATGCAATCTACCTATATCAGCTCTAAACAAAAGATTTGTAAAACCAGTTGGAATAACTCTCACTCCGGCTCCAGTGCTTAGAGCATTTACCCACTCTGTATTATTGCCTTGTTCGTCCATAGGTAAAAACCTTGCGGCATCCATAAAAAGAACAGGCTGTATAAATGTTCTTTTGTAGATTTCAATCGCATGTCTTATTTCGAGGTTAAGATAACCTTGCACTGAATTTCTATAGTATGAATCATTAAGACCTCTCACACCGGACTGACTACCGATAAGTAAGCTATGGTTTACATTTCCAGAATTGACTGTCGCTATTTTTGCATTTGCTACTAAACTTGTTGTATTCCCTAATGGAGTTGCCGCAATACATTTTGCTACTGCTTCTCCCCGAAACTCTCCATCAGACATTACTCCTGGTCTCATCTCTATGGCACCTTTAAAGCCATGGGGATGTAAATCATCCCAGTTGTATCGATCATATATAACTTCAAATAAGCTACCAAAATAGACAGCGCTTTCAAGATTGGCATTGATGTTTACATTTGAATAAGTTTCATTATAAACTTTTATTTGAAATTCATATAATAGAGGTGAATCATATTTAAATGGACTCACTACTTCAAAAGCAGCACCTAATCGATTTCTTGTCCATGCATCATCCTCGGCATCATCAAAACGAAATGATGAACTGAGCATATATATTTCGTACTCTCTAGACCATCTATGATTTCGATAGTTATGCTCACTAAACCAAAGCATAAAGTTTAAATTTCGATCGTTATAGCTCACCTGTCCACCAAGTTTTGTTCCATCGCCTAAAAAATCATACTCATTCAAGCCAATCTTAGCAGAGGTATCTTTAAGAGTTTTTCCACTAGAGATATCTAAAATAGGTGAAAGTGTTACTTTTTTACGAACTGTAACAAAGAGTTTTTTGTCAATTCTGCTTACTTTTACAAAGTCAAATATTCCAAGGTTTTTAATTCTACGGCTATATTCGCTTATTTCATCCTTACTCATTAGAGTTGGTAGATCTCTTGGAAGTATCTCAATAAGGGTTTCTTTTTTAGTTGAATCATTGCCTTGAATCTCGATGCTTGTTATTTCAAACGAGTCTTGGTGTGTTACTTGCGCAAAAACTTCACTTGATACAAGCAGAGTTATCACTAGAAAAAAGAGTTTTAAAATCATAATCGATATCCTTGTTACTAATCATAAATTAGTTGAATATCATAATTATAGGGAGTCAAAATGACATAAATATGTCAGAAACATTACATTTTTGTAATGTTGGGGTTTACTAGGGGAAATGTATTCTGAATGTACATCCTTGTTTCATATTATTTTCTACTTCTATATGAGCTTGATGAGCATCTATAATTGCCTTGACAAAACTGAGACCAAGCCCAAGCCCTTGCGTTGATCTACTTTTGTCACCACGATAGAGTCTATCCCATACTCTTGGTATATCATCTAGCGAGATGCCTACACCCTCATCTATTATCTCAAAAACGGTATTTTGATTACTTCTAAACCCTCTTAGAATAATAGTTGAGCCATCAGGCGAATATTTAATCGCATTGTCTACAATATTTGCAAATGCCTGAAGTAATCGTCCTTTGTCACCCTTGATAATCAAGTTTGAAGTTATTTTACAAATAACTTGAATACTTCTCTCTTCGGCAATAAAGTCATATATATTGAGTACACTTTCTAAAAGTTCATGAAGAAGTAAATCTTCTTTGTTTAAAGATATTGTTCCTGTTTCAACTTCCGATATATCCATAATGGTATTAAGCATTTTCAAAATTGTTTCAGAGGTCTCTTGACACTCAATGAGTGCATTATGAGATGTAGTATTTATATTTTCACTATTGCCATCTTGTAGCGCTAAATGGATAGAGTTTTGTATTCTCATAAGAGGCGTTCTTAAATCATGAGCGACATTATCCAGAGTCTCTTTCATACCCTGAAGGAGCTTCTCATTTTCATCTTGCATTTCATTAAATAGAGTTCCTAAATTGTCTAGTTCGTCTCTGTTGCCAACTAAAGGGACCCTCGAACTTGAATGACCAGAACGAATTTTCTTTATGGTGTCTGTCAGCCACCTTATAGGTCTAAGCATATTTTTTGAAAATAGATACCCTATGATGAATGAAATAAACATCAAAGGAATCAAACCTATTAAAAAAGAGTAAATTAACTTCCATAAAAACTCTTCTCTGTCCTCTGTATCTTTTCCTATTTGAAGTACATCACCATTTTGGAGCTTTTTCGAGATAATTTCTATATCATCTCCATAACCTGCTTTAGATATCTCAAGCCACTGCACTTTATAACTCTCTTTTTCTAGAGAATTTTCCACTACATCGATTGCCTTGACTAAACCATCATTATCTATGGAGTCTGGTATGTGCAAAAATAGCGTTTTACCTGAATCTGATCGATAACGAATCAAAAAGTGTTTATCATCGAGGACATTTTCACTTAAAATTCTCTTTTTTAAATTTGAGACTCCCTCTTTTTCAAGTAGTAATGAGTACTCTTTAAGTTTTCCATCTAAGATATCTTTATCTTTACTTTTAAGAGATGCATCAAATATATATGCTGTAAAAAGTAAGAGTAGTAGAGATCCTACGATGAAGGAGAAAACATAAAAGAGAGTTGTTTTTATACTAATTGGACTCAAAAATATAACCGACTCCTCTTATGGTAGAGATACACTTTTTTTCGAAGTTCTTATCTATTTTATTTCTTAACCTAAAAACGAGAACATCAACAACATTTGTTTGAGGATCAAACTGGCTATCCCACACCCCTTCTAGTATTTGGGTTTTAGTTAAGGCACAGTTAGTATTTCTCATAAAATACTCTAAGAGAGAAAACTCTTTTTTTTGAAGTTCAATCATCTCTCCCTGACGAGTTGCCACTCGTTTAATAAGGTCAATAGATATATCACCTACTTGTAAAGAAATTTGTGAAGGCGTCGCATTGTCAGTTGAGCGTCTCAAAAGAGCTTGAACTCTGGCCAAAAGTTCTCCAAATGAAAATGGCTTGGTGAGATAATCATCTCCACCGAGCTGCAAGGCTTTTATTTTATCATCGACATTGTGTTTTGCACTTAAAATTAGGATTGGAGTTTTAAGACCAAGGTTTCGAATTCTCTCAATTAAACAAAAACCATCGATCTTAGGTAACATCAGGTCTAAAATAATAAGGTCATAACTATATACGGATAGATGATCAAAACCCTCAGCACCATCTAAAGAAGCATCAACAATATAACCTGACTCCTTTAAACCTTTTGCGAGATAATCAGAAATCTTTTTATCATCTTCTATTAGTAATAATTTCATAGTTTTAGCCTGTTGCAATAATAACTCAAATATATAAGTAAAATTATACAGTAAGTTATACTCAGCATACGTAAAGATATTTTCATAAAATAATTCATTAATCGCTGGAACATATGTATTTACAATTTCACCCCATTGAAAGTAAACTTTCAGAGCAATTACTTAACCTGTACCTTAAGTATAAGAGAGAAAGTATAAAACAACTCCTTAGCCCCTTGAAGCCAAAAACTTTTTGTAGCGAAACTTTTTTTCTATCTCTACTACTGTGTAAATAATAAGTCCAGAGACGAGGACTATGACCCACTCTTCTAATCCCAGCGGTGCCGTCGAGAAGAGTGTGTTCATAAATGGCGCATAGATGAAAAGGAGTTGAAAGAAGAGCATCATGGCTACTCCTGCGATAAGCCAGCCATTTGCAAAAATGCCGAGCTTAAACATAGAAAGATGCATTGAGCGACAACTAAAGAGATAAAACGTCTGTCCGATGATAAAAATAGTAACCGCCGCGGTTCTAGCCTCTGCAAGCGTGGCATTTGCCACCATGTTTTGCACATACCAAAAAGTGAAAAAAGACATCACCAAAAGAAGCCCTCCCACATATAAAACACGCATAAGCAGTGTCGTGGTAAGTATGGACTCTTCTGCATCTCGCGGCTGATGCTCCATCAACCCCGCCTCTTTTGGCTCAAATGCAAGCATAAGACCTAAAAATACGGCCGTTGTCATATTTACCCATAGTATCTGTACAGGAGAGAGCGGAAGCTCTAATCCTAAAAGCACTGCGAAAACTACAACAAGCCCCTGCCCTACATTTGTAGGCAATATCCAAGTTATAAACTTGATGATGTTTGCATAAACGCCACGGCCCTCTTCTACGGCATTTTTTATGCTTGTAAAATTATCATCCGTGAGAATCATATCTGCAGCCTCTTTGGAGACCTCTGTTCCTGTGATTCCCATGGCAACACCGATGTTTGCCTGTTTGAGGGCTGGCGCATCATTTACCCCATCGCCTGTCATCGCGACAATATTTCCTCTCTCTTGAAGGAGTTTAACGAGGCGAAGTTTTTGTTCTGGCGTCACACGAGCAAAGACATTTACATCCTCTATAACCGCTAGAAGCTCTGCATCACTCATAGCTTCAAGCTCTGCTCCACTCAGGCTGCTTTTTTTCTCATCGACTTTGAGTCCTATCATCTTTGCAATAGCTAAAGCAGTGATTTTATAGTCTCCTGTTATCATCTTCACACCGATGCCTGCTTTGTGACAACTCTCTACTGAACTTTTTATCTCAGCTCTTGGTGGGTCTATCATCGCTTGAAGTCCTAAAAACACAAGCCCTTTTTCTACGTGATGATGCTCTAAAGACTCCAAGAAACTCTGTGCGCTCATATATGCAAACGCCAAGACTCGCATCCCCTCAGATGCCATTCGCTCAAGCTCTTGAGTGATTTTTTCTTTGTCTATCTCTATCTCTTTGCCGTTTTCATCAAGCATCAACTCCGAACGCTCTAAAATCTTCTCTAAAGAGCCTTTAATGTAAATATGTCCACAATCATTCTCTTTGCTTTTATAGTAAGATGCCATATACTGCTTTTGTGAGTCAAAATCCAAGGTGTCGATATGCGTCATCTCATCTTCTAAGTCATCCCTGTCATAGCCCGCTTTTAGAGCTGAAACCAAAAGAGCCGCTTCGGTTGGATCGCCCACGACCTTATACTTGTCACCCTCTTTGAGGATGTTTGAGGTGTTGCAGAGTACTCCTGCTTTGAGTACCTCACCTAGCGCTCTGTTTTGCTTATAATCATCTCCGCTAGCGCTTGAGATATCCCCTTGGTGAGAGTAGCCAACGCCATCCACGCGATATACTCTAGCACCACTGTAGAGCTCTTTTACCGTCATCTCGTTTTGAGTAAGCGTGCCTGTTTTGTCTGAACATATCACGGTTGTGGAGCCGAGTGTTTCAACCGCTGGTAATTTTCGTATGATGGCGTTTTGCTTTGCCATCTTTGCAACTCCAATCGCCAAGATGATAGTCATAGCAGCAGGCAGACCCTCAGGAATAGCCGCAACACTCAAAGCAACAGCGGCTAAAAACATATCAGGCGTCGCTCCGCCTTTGAGCACGCCTATGACAAATGTAGTAAACGCCGTTGCCAAGATGACATACAAAAGCACTTTTGAAAAGCTTGCTATCTTGAGAGTAAGAGGCGTCTCTAGTATGTCAGCATCGCTTATCATAGTGTTGATTTTTCCAATCTGCGTGTCATCTCCCACGGCTACGACAAAACCGGTTGCACTCCCTGATGTCACGAGACTCGAAGAGTATGCCATATTGTGACGCTCAGCTAGGATGCTCTGCTCTTTTAAGAGTGTCGCATCTTTTTGTACGCTCAAAGACTCACCCGTCAAAGAGGACTCATCCACGCGCAGCTCTTTAGACTTGATAATACGCATATCTGCGGGGATTTTATCTCCTGAGTAGACAAAAATCACGTCACCCACAACAAGCTCTTTTGCGTCTATGGAGGTTTTTTCTCCTCCTCGCATCACAGTCGCTTGGACTTGCCCCATGTTTGCCAAGGCCTCTATGGCTTTGAGAGCCTTTAGTTCTTGCACATACCCTATAAGAGAGTTTATAAGAATCACCCCAAAAATAACCGCAGAATCCACATACTCTCCAAGAAACGCCGTCACCAAAGTCGCCGCTATGAGGATGTAGACGAGAGGCTGGTTAAACTGTCCCAAAAAGAGAAGAATTTTGCTTTTTTGTTGTTTTGTAGTAAGAGTATTTTGTCCATAGAGCTCTCTATGTTCTTCTACTTTATGAGCACTTAAGCCCTCATGTAAATCTACCTTAAACTCATCTAAGATGGCGTTTACTTCAACTGCATGCCATTTTTTTTCATCTTGCATCTTGCGATCCTTATATAAAAAACGAGATTAAATTACTGCTATCATAGCCCTAAAAAGGTTATTTTACTATTAAGCATTTCATATTTATTGTAGTGTCGGTATAATCACTTGGCAATTGTCAAAATTAAAAAGTAAACCGGAGAAATAAAATGTCGCTTCTTGAGCTTACCATGCTTATACACCAAAACCCATTTTACGAACTTGCCACACTTATTATGCTTGCAGCCGTTATTGGCTTTGTAGGTCTACTACTGCGCCAGCCTATGATTGTGAGTTTTATAATTGTTGGAATTGTCACAGGTCCTTCTATGCTTGGCATTGTCGCTTCTAAGGAACTGATAGATATTTTAGCGGAGTTAGGAATCGCTCTTTTACTCTTTTTGGTTGGTCTTAAACTTGATGTAAAACATATAAGTTCGCTTGGTCTTGTCTCTTTGGCCACTGGAATGGGTCAGGTTACATTTACCTCTCTCTTTGGCTTTTTCATAGGTAAAGCGCTTGGTTTTGAAAATGTCACTTCGCTTTATATGGCAGTGGCACTCACTTTTTCAAGTACCATTATCATCATAAAACTCCTCTCTGATAAAAAAGAGGTCGACTCGCTTCATGGGCGCATTGCCGTTGGTTTTTTAATTGTTCAAGATCTTTTTGTGGTTATGGCTATGATGGCGCTCTCCTCTTTTGGCATTGGCGACGCAGAGGGTGCAAACGCTTGGATGCGAATCGCAACGGTACTCTTTTATGGAGGTCTGATGCTTGTACTCGTTGTGCTTTTTATCCGCTATATCGCAAATCCTCTTGTGGAGAAAATGGCACACTCTCCTGAGCTACTCATCACTTTTGCTATAGGCTGGGCTGCACTTTTGGCTGCTGTTGGAAATCACTTTGGCTTTAGTAAAGAACTCGGTGGACTTCTCGCTGGCGTTTCACTCGCTACGACTGCTTATCGTGAGATTATCATCGCTCGTATGGCGGCGCTTCGCGACTTTTTACTGCTCTTTTTCTTCATAGCGCTTGGGGCGCATCTTGATCTCTCTATGCTTGGTGAGCAGATTGGCGCGGCGCTCGTATTTTCACTCTTTGTGCTTGTTGGAAATCCACTCATAGTTATGGCTATTATGGGTTACTTAGGTTACAAAAAGCGTACAGGTTTTCTAGCGGGTTTAACCGTCGCACAGATAAGCGAGTTTTCACTTATCTTTATGGCGATGGGACTCTCGCTCGGTCACATAAGCTCTGACGCTCTTGGCTTAGTCACTCTTGTGGGACTCATCACCATTACAGGTTCGGTCTATATGATTAGCTACTCTCATCATCTTTATGACTTTTGCGAACCTCTCTTACATCTTTTTGAGCGAAAAACGCCATGGAGAGAGATGAAAAACGAATTAACTCACTCTCTTACTAAAGAGTACGACATCATCATATTTGGCGCTGGTCGTTATGGAAGTGCCCTAGCAGAAGCTCTTCAAAAATCACGCTGGCGTTTACTCATCATCGACTTTAACCCCGAAGAAGTAGCACACCAAAGAGCGTCTGGATTTGATGCACTCTATGGTGATGCGAGTGATCAAGAGTTTGTTGCGTCATTGCCTTTAGATGGGGTAAAATACGTCATAGTTGCTATGGCACAGCACAACATAGGTTTGCAGCGTGAAGACCCAAGAGTAGTTCTCGCAGACACGCTTAAACAGTGTAACTACCAAGGCAAAATAGCACTTACCATGCAACAGCACGGGATTAATGCGCTCAAAGAGAAGCAACGACTCAAAGAGTATGGAGCCGATTTGGTTTTTATGCCTTATCATGATGCAGCACTCCATGCTCGAGAAATAATAGATACGGTTTTACACAACACACAAGGACAAAAAAATGAAGCAGTTTAAAAATATACTTTATGCCATGAACCTCTTAGGTGATGAGAGTGAGGGGCTCAAACAGTCCCTCTCTCTAGCTCGAAACAGTGGAGCAAGTTTAAACATTCTAGCACTCTATCCAGAACTCCCTACAAAACTTCAGGCTCAAAGCAAGTCTTACGAAACATTTTTGCAAGAGCACACAAAAAAAATGCTTACTAAAGCACAAGAGAGTGTCCCCTCGGATATGACAAGTGTTAGAACTGAGATTCGTTCCACCGATATCCCTCTTGGAATAGAACTCGCTCGTGAAGTGATTCGCCAAGAGTACGACCTTATCATAAAAGAAGCAGAGCCAAAAGAGAGCGAAGGCTTTAAAGCTTTAGATATGACCATATTACGAAAAGCGCCAGCCGCGGTCTGGCTAGCGCGCCCTATTGCACACTCCAGAAAAGAGATCCGTGTCTGTGTTGCCATAAATCCTCTTGACGAACAAAAAAACGCCCGTGAACTCGCCATAAGACTTCTGCAAACTGCTCGTGCTATTGCGGATGACTGTAGTGGAACACTTGAAATTGTCTCTTTTTGGGAGTATGCCTTTGAGTCTTATATGAGTCATAACCGATGGGCAAGCATTCAAGATGAGGAGATGGTTGAAACGCTTCAAGGTGCAAAAGCAGAACACTATATGGAACTAGGAAAACTCCTCAAAGCCTCAGGAATAGAAGGTAAACAGACCATCCACCATATCCGCGGAGAAGCCTCTAAACACCTTGGAAAATTTACAAAAGAGCACCAAATAGACATCATCGTTATGGGCACGCTTTCACGTACTGGAATAGCAGGGTTTTTCATTGGAAATACAGCTGAAAATGTCTTTGAGGAGCTCACCTGTTCACTCTTAGCACTCAAACCGCATGGCTATGTCTCTCCAGTAACACTATAAGTACAAAGTCAATCTAAATGCAAGGAGACACTCAGATACCAAAACTAAAATTGAAGATTATTATTTAGGCTCTCATTCTAATAATATCGCCCAAGATAGTGCCTTTCCCGTTTTAGTTGTAAAAAATACCGTAGATGGAATTTATAAAAATATTTTGGCGCCAACAGACTTGTCAGAATCTTCTAAAGCGGCTGTACTATTTTCAAAAATTGCTTTTCAACACTCAGTGATTAAGCTAGTGTTCGCATATGAAGACTTAAATGATTTAACAATAAAATACTCACAATTAAGTTCAGATAAAAATAATGACGAGCATGCTTATTTTGGTCGTTCACATCTAGGTATATTTCATGAAGATGTCGCAATTAATAAAATTGAGATGCTCAAGTGCTCTTCATCCATAAAGGATGGCTTATTAACTTATATTGATGAGTTTCATGCTGATTTGATTATCCTTGGCTCTTCTGGATCAGATGCGATAGGTTCTTATTTAGGCTCAACAGCAGCATTTTTACTAAGAAATATATCTTCAGATATATTAATATATATTCCTGATAGTGTTTCTAAGTAAGGTTACCGCCTAGTTAATATATTAATCTAAACTCTTGTATAATTCATTAAGACATCTTATAGTAATTTAAGATTAAAATAAATTCCCACAAGGACATAATGTGATAGAGAACCATGAAGAATTACCAACAGAGCATGAAGATCTGCTAATTGCTTTTCTACATAAAACAATTAAAATAGCTGTAAAAATTCTAGCGACATTAATGGTTCTTGTAATATTTCTAGGTGTGGCTGATGTGTTTTATGTACTTTATCAAAATCTTCTAGATCCACCTTTTATGCTACTAAACATTTCAGGTATATTTAAAACATTCGCTGCATTTCTCGTAGTACTTATAGGAATAGAAATTTATCAAAATATTGTTTTGTATTTAAGAACTGATGTCATACCAATAAAGCTAGTTGTTGCTACCGCATTGATGGCTATCGCGAGAAAAGTGATCATTATAGATTATGCAACAATCACACCTATGTATATTTTTGCAACAGCAGCAGTAGTTTTATCACTTGGAGTTACATACTACCTTGTTGGAAAACTTCATAAAGAGTGATTAGTTGATTAGAGAAAAAAACCTGAAAGTTTCGCTGAATAACGACACAGTACTTGAGTATAAATAGTATATTTATTAAAAAATATTCTTCATCAACTAACTCTTAATAAATTTTTTGATTGCTCTTTCTTCGGTTTTTAACTAAAATCCTTCACAGTCTATATGTAGTCACAATTCAAATAACAAGTTAAAACCTGGTACTAGGAATATTCCCTATAAACGAGACAAGATGCATTCCTATAATTTAGTATCACTATCTTACAAAGTATGAGTGAAGATATAGCTATGAAGGTACTTTCTCGTACAGTAGGAAGTTATAGTACTCTCAGCATCATCTTCAAGCCAAGAAGCACTAGAAGGTTATAAAGGTCATGGTCTACTTACTTATGTTCTGACAGATGGACTAAAAGGTAAAGCAGATAGTGACAACGATGGCTATATAAAAACACTAGAAATTGCTAACTTTGTAGAAGACACAGTTCCAGAAATAGCCGAGAAAGAATTTAATCATGCTCAGTATCCATTTGTGTCTCCACTTGGTCAAGGATGTCCTTTGGTAAAGGTGAAGTAACTATATATTCATGTACTACAGAACAGTATAGTTACTAAAACAGTTATTTTTGGAACTTTTACATAGTATTCAAAAAGCTTGTTGCAACAGAACAAATGATTGTTTGAATATGAGAATGTTCAATTAATTTAATACACTTCATCGTGTGAACCTATCTCTATAGGAATTATCTCTTTTTCTGTGATAATCAGTTCAAGGGTAATACGGTAGCTGATATTAATCGAGACCGAATGAAGATCTGAAAGTTTTCCAGAAAGTTTGTGCAACCTTAAGGATGGGTGGTGAGGATTCGCTTCCAGAAGTCTAATTGTCTTTTCATACTGAGAAAGCAGTTCAGGACGCTTCTTTATGAATTTTCGTAAACGCTTTTCATATTGCTCTGTAAAGATTAACTTATAAGTCATCGTGTAGTGCCTTGATATGCTCATCGGCTGTCAATATTTTCGCTCTTCCCTCTTGTATCTCTTTATGTGTCTCTATTAATGCAGCTTCAAGCTCACATTCCCTAAGATAATTATAATGTGCTAAATCCATTACGACATATTTAGATTTACCACGTACACTAATAATTGCTTCATCATCTTGCTTAAGTGCTTCATCTAGAAGTGTGACACCTCTTGTTTTAAGGTCATTTGCCATAATAGTCATAAAATAATCCTTTAAATAGTATTGTTAAAGGTATTATAACACATATTATTTAAAGTGTTAAATATTTAACAAGTTTTATACTCCAATCCTTATTCTTTACAAACTTATTGATATATGAGATAAATAGTAACTTCAACACAAAGGATTTACTATGAATGTAGGTTATGCCAGAGTTTCAACTTCAAGCCAAAATCTTGAGAATCAAATTGATCAACTTAAAGAAGCAGGCTGTAAAAAGATCTTCTCAGAAAAAAGATCTGGAAAGAATGAAGCTGATCGTGAACAGTTTAATATTATGATGGACTTCGTTAGAGAAGGAGATATACTTTTTATCACAAAGCTTGATCGATTAGCAAGGTCTGTAATAGACCTTCATAATATTGCTAAGTTTTTAGAAGATAAAAATGTAGATTTAAAAGTTATTCATCAAAACATTGATACAACTACACCAGCAGGAAGATTATTATTTACCATGCTAGGTGCTATTGCAGAATTTGAGCGAGATCTCATCAATGAAAGAGTCAAGGAAGGAATTGAAGCAGCAAAGAAAAAAGGTGTTCAGTTTGGAAGAAGAGCTATTCTAAGTAGCAAAGAAAAAAATGTCATATATAAAGAGCACGAAAAAGGAAAGTCTGTTGCATTGCTTTCAAAGTTTTTTCATGTAGCTCGCAATACGATTTATAGAGCTATTAAAGATGTAGCCAAAAAGAAGTAGTCATTTGGCTACTTCATAGTGTTCAAAAATTCATGTCTATTTGGAACAACTTCTCTGTTATTAAAAACTGTTCCAAATATAAGGATTTGTTGAGTTGTTAAATTTCAAATTTATAGGCTACATTCGAACTTTTAATATTTAATTCATACTTCTTTTAAAAAATAAACCAATTATTAATATATAAATTTGACAACTCTATTGATTCACAGAAATAAGATGGATATAATTAAAAAATATTATTAAGGTGGTTCGTAAATGATAGATGTAAAGAGATTATTAAACTCTATAGGTAAAGAATGTTATGTAAAGTATTTTTATAAATTTAAAGATAATAACATTTCAAACATTGAACTTGTCGAGATGATTAGTTCTGAACAAAAGTATAGTTTTGAAGCTACTAAAACAAGAGTTAATTCTGCAAGAAGAATTTTGAAGCATAGTTTAGAAAAAGAAGCATTAAATTTGATTGTTTCATCAAAGAGGGTAAAACCTGCGTTAATTGTTAAAGCAAAAGAAATTTATGCAACTCTCTAGTAAGGATTAATATGTACTATAAATTATTTAAGAGTGTAACAAGAAAAAAAGACAATGGGGATATAGTTGGAATAACAACTAATGAAGCACCGGAATTTGAAAATGAAATGAAAGAGTTAAGGCATAGTTTTAATAAGTTTACAGCGACCTTATGCCCTTTTGAATGGGAGTTATATAAAGTAGATAGTAGATATTTTAATCCTACACCATCTGGGAAAAACTATAAACCGTATTTTTGGAATCAATTTAAAAATAAAAAACATAATATTATTGGGATATCCATATGGATAAAAATTGATTCAGATCGAATAGGAGTTGTTTTTGGGACAACAAAAGAATTGGAAGGTTTTGATGGTCATCAGATAAATAATCTTATTTGGGAAAAATTTAGTGGAAAAAGCTTCAAGAATTTTAATGAGACAAATAAAGATAATTTTTTAAATTATAATTATAAAGGTAATGATGAATACGCTGATATCGAAGATTTTAAAGTTGTTTTAAAATATGTAATGAATGCATACATTGAATTAATTTCTGAATTAAAAACTCCTGAAGTAGTTTCAAATGATTATGATGAACAAGGATTTAAATATTATTTAAGTGAAATTGCTAAACAAGAGAGTGGGAGTCCCTTTGCACCAGCTACTATCAATACCTATGTATCTGACTTAAAGATTATTATCAATATTTTAAAAAAAATAGAAAAGTATCAGTATAAAAATACAAACTATCTGCTGAATGACTTTCTTGAACAACAACAAAGAGACTCTATGTATTTAGCGACAGAGTTTTTTCAAGTCATGCAACGCGAAAATAGAAATGATAGCAATTTATATAAATCAATAAAATCTAAAGCGGCACAATATATAGATTTTGTTGTGTGGAAAAATACACAATCAAATGGCTATGGCATGGATGAAAAAAAACTTGAAGATGTACAAGTAAAACCAGTAAATACAATATTATATGGACCTCCTGGAACAGGAAAAACCTACAAGCTTCAAGAATTGCAAAGCAAATATGAAGATTTTACTACCGTGACATTTCATCAAAGTTATGGATATGAAGACTTTGTTGAGGGTTTGAAAGCAATACTTAAAGAAGATTCTAATCAAGTACATTACAAAGTTGAAAATGGTGTATTTAAAGATGCTTGTAAAAGAGCGGAAAATAACCCTGATAAAAATTATGCAATTTTTATTGACGAAATAAATAGAGGGAATATCTCGAAAATATTCGGAGAGTTGATTACACTCATAGAAACAACAAAAAGAGGTATGGAAATAACTCTTCCATATAGCAAAGAGCTTTTCTCAGTTCCGATAAACTTGTCAATCATTGGAACAATGAATACAGCAGATAGAAGTATCGCTGTATTAGATACAGCCCTTAGAAGAAGGTTTGAATTTAAAGAATTAATGCCTGATCCAAATCATGAAAAAATCTCTACAGATGTTGAAGGGATTAATGTTCAAGCACTTTTGGCAAAAATCAATGATAGGATTGAATATCTTTACGACAGAGACCATATGATAGGGCATGCGTACTTTATTGATTGCGACTCATTCCTAGATCTACAAAATGTTTTTAAGAACAAAGTTATTCCTTTATTACAAGAGTATTTTTATGATGATTGGGAAAAAATTAATTTAGTGTTTAACAACAATGGGTTCATAAATAGTGGCACTAAGTATAGTCAAGCTCAATTATTTTCAAACTGTGAGTTAGATGATTTTGATGATGAAAAAATTATTTATAAGCTCAATGAAACAGCTTTAGAAAATGAAGACGAATATAAAATAATATACGAATGATTTTTAAAGAATATGATTTAATCACTAAAGATGATTTACCAGCTAAAGCATTTAGCGATTTAAAGAAGTTTGCCTCCTTTGAAGAGAACAACATTTTTATTGATGTAGCTCGAGGTGGTAACGCTTTGCGATTAAAAAATTATGTCGGTACTATTACAACTCAAGGTGGAACCATTATAGAAATACTGCCGAAGATATACGGTAGTGAAGGTAGTGATTTAGAAACAAAAAACATCTTATTAAAAATGCTAAGAACTCTTAAAAAAGCTCCATTTAAAAATCTGAGCAAGGCTTCACTACAAATTACAAATATAAATATTTTTGAGATTTTTATCTTAATGTTTCTTGATGAGTTGGCAGAGCTTATTAAAAAAGGAATTAAGGCTGACTATTTATCAAAAGAGGAAAACTCATCTTTTTTAAAAGGGAAAATAAAACTTAAAAGTCATTTACAAAAAAACCTATTTAATAAGGAAAGGTTTTATATCGAGTTTGATGAATACTCTTCAAATAGAGTTGAAAATAAGCTGATTAAGACTACACTAAAAAAGCTTTATCAAGTATCAAGTTCATTAAATAATAAACAAAAGCTTAGAGAATTTATTTTTGTATTTGATGATGTAGATAGTTCGAAGAACATAAATAAAGATTTTAGAAAATGTAAAACTGATAGATCTATGACACATTATAAAGAGATTTTAAACTGGTGTAGAATATTTTTGAATAATGAAAGTTTTTGTCCCTATAAGGGAGAAAAACACGCTCACGCTCTTTTGTTTGATATGAATCTACTATTTGAATCATATGTAGCTCACTATTTTAAGAAAAGATATAAAGATAGAAAAATTAAGATGCAAGATAAAAGATACAAGCTCATTGAAGCGCCTAAGCTGTTTCAATTGAAGCCTGATTTAGTTGTTGATGATAATATTGTGATGGATACTAAGTGGAAAGTAATTGACAGCCAAAAAAACAATCTTGATATATCACAGTCTGATTTATATCAGATGTATGCGTATGGAAAGAAATATGATTCATCAGATGTTTATTTGATATATCCTAAGTGTAAAAGTTTTTTATCCTCATTGCAAAATCCATATCGATATGATGATTCATTGAACCTTTCAAAACACAACACA
>SWCD01024231.1_pt1 | contig 39982 bp, 37 predicted proteins | sample 4693011 | NCBI WGS metagenome assembly SWCD01 (sample SAMN10267278, study PRJNA491770) | bioreactor metagenome | isolation source: DHS bioreactor inoculated with marine | place: Japan: Omine Ridge, Nankai Trough
TCCTGTTGCATATAGAGATCACCGGCAACTAAAGCAAACAAATAACAGGGTTTAGGATGCGGATCATGCCAGCGAACCCAATGGCGTCCATCCGCTAATTCTCCGTGCTCTTGCAAGTTACCGTTTGATAAGAGAATTGGCCATTGCTGTTTATCGGCGGTGATGGTCACGGTAAATACGGCCATCACATCAGGGCGATCCGGATAATAGGTGATGCGTCGAAAGCCCTCTGCCTCACATTGAGTGCAAACCAACGCGCCTGAATGATATAAGCCTTCGAGCGCGGTATTTTGATCTGGATAAATCTCGGTGACGATTTCCAGCTGAAACTTTTCCGGTAATGTAGGCAACACCAGCTGAGTATTGGAGCGTTCAAATTCTGCGGCAGTTAATGTCCGTCCATCAAGTTTGATACTTATTAACTCTAAATGCTCGCCATTTAATACACAGGCTTCACCTGGCCCTTTTGGATTACGCCGCATGTTCAGAATACTGGTCACACGAGTCGTTGAAGCGTCCAGATCAAAATGCAAATCAACGTTGTCGACCAGATAAGACGGGACGGTGTAATCCGCGAGACGAATCGTTTTAGGGGACGCAGGTGCGTTCATTAAATTAAAAATCCTCTTGATTAACTGGCCAGTACTGATAAGCAGGCTCTTCATATGGATGTGCGAGTTTCAACGCTGAGACAACAGCCTTGATAGTCTCGTTCGAGCAAATCGTTTCAACTCGATATTCGTTTACTTGTTCCAGTTTTCCGTTTTCACCAATAAATGGCTGGCTGTCTTCTAAAGGTCGGAACTGGCCCATACCTTGTGTTTCCCAACTGCAACAGTCATAACCATCAAAATGTCCTGCTCCGGCATTAAAAATGGCTTCTTTAACCAATTCTTTATGGGTTTCAGGAACAAAAAACACAAGTTTGTACATGAGGTTTACCTCCACTGCCATTGCTGGGCTTCACCGGTCCCAGCAATACTCAATACAGCGCTTGCATTGGCATTAAACGCTACAGCCTGTATGACCATTCCAGGATTAAGTGGATTCTGTCTGGTCACTTTCCAGCAACGTAATTTGTCACCTTGGGGTAATTGCCAGACGCAAATTCGTTCTGCCGCGTGCCCGGTTACCAGTAACATGCCATCTTCTGAAAAATTAACGGCCGTTGTGGTCGTATTAAAAACCGGGAATTCTGGAACTGGCAACGATTTTGGCCAGGCAGAACTGCGTAGCTGAGATTGCAGACTGCCATCCGCCAATGACCAAAGATAAGCATGGTCATTATCCGCTGCGGTAAATGCAAAACGATTTTGTGGATCAAATTTCACCAGAGTCACTGTATTACCATGCACCCAGTTCTGTAACTGCTCCCCACTCTGCAGATCCCATAACCGAGCAGTCCGATCATCACCGCCAGTTAAAGCCATTTTACCATCCGGTGAAATAGCCACGGTATTAATAGGATGCTTCACCGGCGAATCGACTGCAGTACCATCGTGTTCAAATACATGAAGAACCCGGTTGGCGTTAATATCAAAATAAACTGCTGTGCTATCTGCCAGTGCTAATAGCAAAAACTGGCCATCAGGCGAAATATCAAGTGCTTTCACGCGCAACGGAAATGTCAGTCTGTTTTCTGGCATTCCGTTATCCGTGTTCCATAACATCACCGTATCAAGTTCTACGGTAGCGGCAATCGGACTGGATTTAGCTAATGCCACGGTAGTGCTGCGAACCGTTTCCTTCTGCTCACTTTGCCAGCTGTATTTCACCTGATTGTTTTGCAGGTCCCATAGTCTGGCGGCGGCATCGACATCGGCTGATAGCAAAAATTTTCCATCTGCTGAAAAGGTAGCGGCATAGCTACCCTCACTATGCTGCCACTGATAAATTTGTTGCGGACGATCTTCACAACCAACCAGCAATAACAGCAACCCTGGTAAAACGAATCTGCTGATATTGCGCACAGTCATAATCTCAATCAGGATTTTGGTAAAGTCACGCCCTGCTGACCCTGGTATTTACCAGCCCTATCAGCATAAGAGGTCTCACAGACTTCATCAGATTCAAAAAACAACATTTGTGCTACACCTTCGTGAGCATAAATTTTGGCAGGTAGTGGTGTGGTGTTGGAGAACTCCAGGGTGACCTGGCCTTCCCATTCTGGTTCCAAGGGAGTGACATTAACAATAATGCCGCATCTCGCATAGGTTGATTTTCCCAGACAAATAGTCAAAACATTGCGTGGAATTTTAAATGACTCAATAGTACGAGCCAAAGCAAATGAGTTTGGCGGAATGATGCAGACATCTGAATTGATATCAACAAAACTGCTGGCATCAAAGTTTTTTGGATCAACAATCGCCGAATTGATATTGGTAAAAATTTTAAACTCAGTTGAACAACGTACATCGTAACCGTAACTGGACGTGCCGTAGGAAATAATACGTTGTCCTTCTTGTTCACGAACCTGTCCTGGTTCAAAAGGCGAAATCATACCTTGCTGTTCGGCCATACGCCGGATCCATTTATCTGATTTTATGCTCATAATCCGTCAATTTGCTCAAAAGATGTTGATGATAGCTTGATTAGTCGTTCTTGATAACTATATTCGGGAATGCTGCGGAATAATTTTTGCCCTGCATTGCCAGGTTGGCGGCGATTCGGCGAGCTATCACACGATAGGCTAAAGCGATATCTCCATCTGGATCTTTGACTACCGTCGGCTGACCATTATCAGCATCTTCGCGGATATGAATATCCAGTGGCAAACTGCCAAGCATATTCACACCATATTGATCAGCCATTGATTGTCCACCGCCGGCACCAAAAATATGCTCTTCATGACCACACTGGCTGCAGATATGGGTACTCATATTTTCCACTACGCCGAGTACTGGTACTTTTACTTTTTCAAACATTTTCAATGCTTTGCGGGCATCCAGTAAGGAAATATCCTGTGGTGTAGTGACGATGACTGCACCGCTGACCGGTACTTTCTGTGACAGGGTCAGCTGAATATCGCCGGTACCCGGTGGTAAATCAATCACCAGATAATCCAGCTCTTTCCAATTGGTATCGCCCAGCATTTGCTGTAAAGCCTGCGTCACCATCGGGCCACGCCAGATCATTGGTTCTTCTTCATCGATTAAAAAACCAATCGACATGCTTTGGATACCATAGCTTTCAATTGGTTCGATTGATTTGCCATCAACTGATTCAGGACGTTGAGTGGTGCCGAGCATACGAGGTTGACTTGGACCATAAATATCAGCATCCAGAATACCCACGGTGGCGCCTTCAGCTGCCAGAGCCAATGCCAGATTAACTGACGTGGTCGATTTACCTACCCCACCTTTACCTGAGGCCACGGCAATAATATTTTTTACATTTTCCAGCGCTGGCACACCCTGCTGTACTTTATGTTTTACAATTTTAGTTGTGATATTGACGCTTACATTCGCTGCGCCTTCCGCTTCAATCAATTGTTTTAGGTTTTGTGCCAGTTCTGCAGCATAGCCTTTGACCGGATAACCCAAAGTCACATCGACCTGTGTCTGATTATCGTCCTGCGATACTTTGACCGTGGCGCGGGTGTCGCCAAGTGTTATCAGTGTTGATGGATCCTGATAATTTTTGACGATTTCCTCAATTTGCGCGGGGCTAGTCATGCACGACTCCTGTAAATTTCAAAGCTAAATTAGACTCAATATTTTATACCCTGCTAAAACTGGCTGCATCCACACTGCTTGCAGGGCTATTGGCTGATACAAAGAAAAACACCGCTATAACAGCGGTGCTTAAAGTGTTTAGCGAATTTGCTCAGGTCCAGTTAATGTGTGTTGTAAAGGCCAATCTCGGTAATTAAAGACCTGACCTTCCTCGCGAACGCGGGCAATTTCAGTCAAATCCAGATCAGCACAGACCCAACCAGGCTTGTCAGCTACGCCTTCAATCAAGATACCGTTATCGGTAAATCCATAATCCACCGGGGTATAAATGCTGGCACGCCCGGTATTCACATCAACAGCTTCTGACCAGCGAGCTTCACCAAATGTAGGAGATTGCACAACATAACATTGATTTTCCAAAGCCCGTGCCTGACAGCCAATCCGCACCCGATGGAAACCAGCCTGCGTATCGGTGCAACTTGGGGCCAATATCAAATCGGCGCCAGCCTTAACCTGCTGATAGGTAATCAATGGAAATTCAATGTCATAGCAAATACTGACCCCAATACGCCCGACATCGGTATCCAGCACTTTAATCTGTTGGCCTGGATGAATTAACCATTGCTCATTTTCGAATCGGGTCATGATCAATTTATCCTGGAAACCAATCAGCCCATCCGGTCCATAGAGATTGGCACGATTACGGAATGTGCCGTCTTCCTGCAGAACCGGAAATGTGCTGGCCAGCATCATCACATCGTATTGTTTACAAAGTTGATGATGCAAATCCTGCCAGTCCGCATAGACATCCTGCATTGAATGTAATTGCTTACCAAGATCGGTATAGATGGCTTCACCAAAGAGTGAGGCCAGTTCCATACTGCCATATTCGGGAAACACCAGTAGTTTGGCTTTCTCTTCAACGGCTTCGGCTACCCACTGCGTCAATTTATCAGTGAATTGCGACCAGTCTTTGAAAAAACCAATATCGTACTGTGCTGCAGCGACTTTTACTTTGCTCATTTACATCAAACTCGGGAAATCGTTATCGAGACATATAAGATTGGGCTTTTTAGCCTTACTTCAATGCCAGATAATATATTTTTAACGGCTTATTAACGTCTTTAATAACAAGCTGTTGTTATACAAACAAAATTACTAGAGTCTATCGTTCTTTCAGAAGCACTATTAATGTTCAACAGACTCTAAAGTTTTTTCATCCAGAAAGTCATCGGTTTAGGTGACTCATGCTCTTCATCCAGTTCTTTCCAGCTGAATGTCGTGTTGAGTTCAGGATGCTTTTCATAGCCGCGTTTACGCCAGAAGTTGTCAAGAGGCTTATAACCTGAGGGTCTGCGTGGATGGTCTTCTGGGCGCTGTACCCCACAAAAACAGCTGAATTCATATCCACCCAGTTCTTGTGCATGTTGCTCACGATGTTCAAAGAACGCTACGCCGGCACCTTTGCCACGGTATTGTGACAACAAGACCGATTCACCACAATAAAATACGCTATCAACATCAATACCCGCTTTTATAAACGGCGCTTTAACTTCATCAGTTTCATATCTCAGTGGAATACCCGTCGATGCACCAACGACCTTATCGCCATCAAAAGCTAAAACAATCACGCTGTCAGGCGCTTCGATATAGGTTTGCAGATAGCGAGCTTCGTAATCCGGATCACCATCATAGAGATAGGGAAAATCACGGAAAACCTCAATGCGTAATCTGGCAAGTTCCGGGATAAATTGATTCAGTGCTTCGCCTGATAAGCGTTTCAATTCCAGCATAGTTATCTCACTTAGTGCAATGGAAAGGCAACCATAAAAAAGCCAAGCTGGATAGAACATCCCAGCCTGGCTGATTGGCCTGCAGTTTAACCGACGACTTGTTTAACCCAGTCTTCCAGGTTGTAGTAGTTAGTGATGCGTGCCACTTTGCCATCACGAATCACAAAAAACGCACCAGCAGGCAGATTGTATTTCTGGCCGTTAGCTTCTGGCAAACCTTCATCGGTGCTCAGATATTCGCCTAGTACGGTGAATTCAACAGCAGCACGATCGCCCGCTTCATTAGTGGTGATGGAAATATCCACGATTTGTTCTTTGTAATGGGCATTCATGCGGTCCATAAATGCAGAGAATTTTTCTTTACCAATTTCGCGTCCGGCCTGGTTAACATCATGAATAACGTCATCAGTCAGCATATTTAAAAACGCATCCATATCCTGACGGTTGAACGCATCGTAGTAGTTTTGCAGCAATGTGATTGTAGCTTGGCTCATGTCGCAGACCCCAGAGAGTAAAAAAACCGCGAATTTTAACGTGTAAACGCTTCAAAGAAAAGCAAAAACTGCTAATTAACCACAGAGACACGGAGGGCACGGAGATTTTAAAGTTATCCGCAGATTACGCAGATTTTCGCAGATTATTTTTGTCGGGTTACGCTGCGCTAACCCGACCTACGTTTTTTAAGAAAGTGTAGGTTGGGTTGAATTTATGAAACCCAACAAAGCACAAATGCTTAGATGATGTTGGGTTTCGCACAATCAACACAACCTACAGTCCTGTTAAAAATTATAAATCTGCGTCCATCTGCGTAATCTGCGGATCTATTTTTTGTCTCTGTGCCCTCCGTGTCTCTGTGGTTAATTTTTTTAACCGCAAAAAATCATTGACGACTACGAGCAGTGATCCCCATTAACTTGTAGGTCAGCATTGATGCAGCAAAGTCATATGCATGAAACCCTTCAATTGGTGCAAACTCCATTACATCAAAACCAATAATTTCACGTTGTTTGGCAACCGATTCAAACAGATTCAATGTCTGGTACCAACTCAGGCCACCCGGTACTGGTGTGCCTGTTGAAGGAAACACACTCGGATCCATACCATCAATATCCACCGTAAAAAACACTTTTTTCGGGAAATCATCGGGCAAGGTAATGCTGTTGATATTATTCGGCACCAATTCATCGGCATCCTGGTAATACACACCAAACTCCTCTCGCACCTGCATCTCTTCTTCACAAAATGCACGAATTCCCAGTTGGTATAACGGGATACCCATATCCACAGCACGTTTCATTACTGAGGCATGGCTCAAAATATCGCCTTCATAGGCATGACGCAGATCAGCGTGGGCATCAATCTGCACAATACCAAAATCTTCGATGCCGGCATCTTTTAACCCTTTAATGACGCCATAGGTCACGGTATGTTCACCACCTAACACTACAGGAATTCCGCCATTACGGATGATTTCAGCGGTGGCATTAGCAATGTTATCAATCACCTGTTGCGAGCTAACGCTGCAATCGACTGGCGGGCAAGTATAGATGCCCAAATCACATGGATTACTTTTGCCGTCCCATTTTTCCAGCTGCCAGGATGCATTCAAAATCGTTGAAGGCCCTTTATTGGTGCCGCCACCATAAGAGACCGTTTTTTCATACGGAACAGGCAAAACATGGAACATCGCCTGTTTTGGATCGGCCTGGTCAATCTCGGATCCCAGGAAAATCGGAAATTCTTCGTTCAATTCGGTGTTCATGACAGTCGCTCTTTAAAATCGCTGTAGCCAAAGCTTTTGACTACACGTAACTCATCGGTTTCGGAATTCCAAATAGCCAATGCCGGTAATTTGGTGCCATTAAATGTCGTGGTTTTAACCATGGTGTAATGGCTCATATCTTCAAATACTAGACGTTGACCAATTTCCAGTGGCTTATCAAAGCTGTAATCACCGATCACATCACCCGCCAGACAAGTTAATCCACCCAATCGATACGTATGTGACTTTTCATCAGGCAAACCTGCACCGGTGATATCCGGACGATACGGCATTTCCAACGTGTCGGGCATATGACAGGTAGCAGAGGTATCGAGAATCGCCTGATCAAGGTGATTCCAGCTGATATCGAGCACCTCGCAACTCAAAATACCAGTACCAATTGCCACCGCCTCACCCGGTTCCAGATATACTTCGACTTGATGCCGTTGTTTAAAATCCTGAACCAGTTGAATTAAACCATCGATGTTATAGCCATCAGCCGTAATATGATGGCCTCCACCAAAATTCACCCACTGCATCTGTGGCAGCAAATGGCCAAACTTCGCTTCCATAGCCGCCACAGTTCGTTGCAATGGTTCTAATCCTTGCTCACATAAAGTATGAAAATGCAGCCCAGAAATACCATCCAATGCCGTTTCATCCAGTTGCGATAACGGAATGCCTAAACGTGAACCGGGAGCACACGGGTCATAAATTGGCACTGCACCTTCAGAATGTTCTGGATTGATTCGTAAACCAAAATGCAAATCTGGACGCTGTTTTTGCATTGCCAGGCACTGATCACGAAACCGCAGCCATTGGCCACAAGAATTAAACACAATGTGGTGGGCAAAGGTCAGCAGTTCATCAATATCCTGTTGACTGAAGGCCGCAGCAAATACATGCACTTCCCCACCGTATTCTTCAAAACCAAGCCGAGCTTCATGCAAACCACTGGCACAAGTGCCGCTCAGATATTTGGCGGTCAACGGTGCCAAAGACCACATTGAAAATGCTTTCAAAGCAGCCAGAACTTTTGCACCACTGGCCGTTTGCACATGATTCAGAATGCGTAAATTACGCTCAACAGCCACCTCGTCCACCACAAAACATGGCGACGGCAATCGAGATAAATCCAGCTTGGTAAAATCAGTAAATTGCATTATTTTCAAATACCTGGAAATGATAGTTAATTTGTATTATGAACACTTATTAACCACAGAGACACGAAGATCACAGAGTTTTATCCGCAGATTACGCTGATTCTCGCAGATTATTTTTGCCGGGTTACGCTACGCTAACCCGACCTACATTCATATTAAAATTAAAAATCTGCGTCCATCTGCGTAATCTGCGGATGTATACTTTTCCTCCGTGCCCTCTGTGCCTCTGTGGTTAATTTTTTATAGCTCCATAAGGTCAATCGTCGAGATTGAAATCATCCAGTTCAATCACTTCCCAAGGCAGTCCATATTTATTCATATCTTCCATAAATGGATCCGGATCAAACTGTTCAATGTTCCAAACGCCCGGTTTCTTCCACTTGCCTTCCAACATCATTTTGGCGCCAATCATGGCTGGTACACCAGTGGTATAAGAAATCGCCTGCGACTGAACTTCAGCGTAGCAATCCTGATGGTCTTTAATTTGATAGAGATACACAATTTTCTCTTTACCATCCTTAACACCCTTCACTACGCAACCAATGCAGGTTTTACCTTTGGTGCGAGGGCCAAGTGTTGAAGGATCTGGTAACAAAGCTTTGAGGAACTGAATCGGTACAATCTGCTGACCGTTAAAATCAATTGGGTCAATACCGGTCATACCGACATTACCCAGCACTTCCAGATGTTTAAGATAGCTTTCACCAAAGCTCATCCAGAACTGGGCACGTTTCAAAGTCGGGAAGTTGACTACCAGCGATTCCAGCTCTTCATGGTACATACGGTAAATATTGTAGTTACCAACCTCTTCTGGACAGGTAAAACTGGCTTTTTTTGACATGGCCGGCGTGGTAACAAATTCACCATTTTCCCAGTGACGACACTCTGCCGTGACTTCACGAATATTGATTTCCGGATTGAAGTTGGTGGCAAATGGATAACCATGATCGCCGCCATTGACGTCAATAATATCCAGCTCATGGATTTCATCGAAGTAATGTTTGGCAAGATAGGCAGTAAAGACATTGGTGGCACCGGGATCAAAACCGCTGCCGAGTAATGCCATCAAACCGGCATTTTCGAATTTTTCTCGATAAGCCCACTGCCAGCTGTATTCAAACTTGGCGGTATCCAAAGGTTCGTAGTTAGCTGTATCCAGATAGTCAACACCAGCCGCCAGACAGGCGTCCATGATATGCAAGTCCTGATAAGGTAACGCTACGTTGATGACCAGATCCGGTTTTTCTTTTTCCAGTAAAGCAGTCAGTTCTGGTACGTTATCGGCATCGATTTGAGCAGTGCGGATTGGGCGATCCAGCTGCGCTGCTATGGCTTTACATTTGTCTTCATTACGGCTGGCCAGAATAATCTCTGAAAACACTTCCGGTAATTGGGCACATTTATGCGTAACGACGCCGCCAACACCACCGGCGCCAATAATGATCACTTTTGACATTGTTGAATCCTTATAAATCTGCAGTTATCTTTCAAAGAAGGTGTAGCCATTCATGCTATCGCTGAAGGCACGTAACATTTGTTGACGCATTGGAACCGAAATCTTGCCATCCCGCACAGCTTGTTCAGCCAGTTTACGGAATTGCTCCTGCATCACTTTCGGGTCGTATTCAACGTAGCTGAGCACATCGGCAATGCTGTCGCCATGAAACTCACGGACAAAATCAAAGCTACCATCCTCATTAATATGCACACTGACCACGTTGGTATCACCAAACAGGTTATGTAAATCCCCAAGGGTTTCCTGATACGCTCCAACCAGAAATACGCTCAGATAATATTCCTCACCCTCAATTAGCGGATGTAATGGCAACGTTTTGCGAATCCCATCTTCGTATGAAAACGAATCAATTTTGCCATCACAATCACAGGTCATATCAGCGATAACCGCTGCGCGAGTGGGTTTTTCATTCAAGCGATGAATCGGCATGATGGGGAAGATCTGGTCAATCGCCCAGATATCCGGTAACGATTGAAACAGACTGAAATTACCGTAATAAATATCGGACAGTAACTCTGGCAAACTTTCCAGTTCAGCAGAAACCCGGCGTGCCTGGGGCAGTAATTCCGAGATTTTTTCCAAAATGGCCAATGAAACATTCTCGGCTAAAGCCCGTTCACGGAGAGTTGCCTGACCGTGATGGAATAACTCACGTAATTCATCACGATAATATATGGCATCGTTGTAACACTCCTGCAGGTTCTGCAGTTTTACATTATTCAGTACGGCATAGAGGTTCACCAGCATATCCGGACTATCATCCGGAACAATCTCCGGAATCGTGCCAGGTTTATGATCACGGACTTCCAATACGTTAAATAACAACATGGAAGAATAGGCAATCAATGCCCGACCAGATTCAGTAATGACGACTGGGTGTTCGATATCCAGCGGATCCAGACATTCCTGCAAGGTTTCGATAATGTTGTAGCAATATTCGTCCAGGCCGTAGTTCATACTGTGGGTGCTGTTAGAACGAGCACCTTCGTAGTCAACTGCCAAGCCGCCACCCAGGTCCATATAGCCCATCGGTGCGCCTTCTTCGATTAAGCCAGTGTAAAAACGGCAGGCTTCCATTACGCCACTACGGATATTACGAATATTGGGAATTTGTGAGCCTAAGTGGCTATGCAGTAACTGCAGGCAATGCAACATATCGGCTTTTTTGAGCTGGTCGATAACTTCAAGCAGTGCATTGGTAGAAAGGCCAAAAATAGAACGGTCTCCACTGTCACCATTCCAATGACCTTCAACTGTCGAAGCCAGACGAATACGTAAACCTATCAGCGGATCAATCCCTAATGCTTTACTGCGTTCCAGAATCGTGGAAAGCTCCGTGGCGGTTTCCAATACAAAAAAGCATGGAATCCCCATTTGACGGGCATATAAACCCAGTTCAATAAATTCTTCGTCTTTATATCCATTACAGATAATCAAACTGTCATGGTCACGAAGCTGTGAAATAGCAATAATTAATTCGGCTTTACTGCCCGCTTCCAGACCATGATGGTAGCGACGACCATAATCAGCAATTTCCTCAATAACGTGGCATTGCTGATTCACCTTGATTGGGAATACACCGCGATAGTGATTTTTATAACCAGCTGTTTTAATCGCCCGGGCAAAAGCCTCGTTCAGTTGGGTAATTCGCAAATCCAGCAGGTTTTCAATGCGTAATACAGCGGGCATATCCAGGCCACGCTCTTTCATTCCATTAACAATATCGATCAATGGAACATGAATAGTCTTTTCACCAAACTGCAAACTGACGACCGCATTGCCATCGGCGGAAATATCAAAATAATCCGTCCCCCAATCACGCACACCATAAAGCTTACTGCTATGTTGCGCACTCCATTCTTCAGGGGCAACATCAGGTGAGTGTGTATCAAGATTGGCATGGGTTTGTGTCATCAGTATGACCCCCTTTGGCTTCAGTTAAATCGCGGGATTGTCACTATTTTACGAATAAATTGCAAAAATATTATGACAGCACTACTACGTAACGAGATGAATCGCAGACCTAGATAATTGGTTGCTCTTCTGGAACACTGGTGTCTGTTGATGGATCCAGATTGGTATTAAACGCCTCCACACTGTCTGCAACTTCGTCAGGGCGATTAAAACGCGCAATATGGAACAGCGCCTCACCCTCATTGACCAGAGGAATATTGGTTCTGCCAATGATTACGCCACTACAGATTGCGACCACTTTGGTTTCCGATTTTTCATCACCATATGGGGCCGCGACCATTCCCAGAATATCGCCTTTGGTCACGTGGGCTCCCATAGGAACCAGCATTCTGAAAATTCCGCTTTGCGGTGCCCTCACCCAACTGCTTGAACGCGCGACAAATGGTTCTACCGGTTTTAAATGTTTCGTGCGTGATTCAGTCAACATGCCCAGCTTACGCATTACCGCCAATACGCCTCTGACACCAGCACGAATCGCCAGTTCATTGAAACGTAATGCTTCACCGGCTTCATAGACGATAACCGGCACATTGGCCTGTTGACAGGCATAACGCAAAGAGCCCTCAATCAATCCTGAATTCAAAATAACCGGGGCATTAAATGCTCTCGCCATTTCTTCAACGGCAGGATTATCCAACGCTGCACGAATCTGTGGCAGGTTATCGCGGTGAATGGCTGCAGTATGTAAATCTACGCCATGGGTACACTTATTCACCACCTCACTCATAAAAAGATTGGCGAGGCGCGCCGCCAGAGAACCCTCTTCAGAACCGGGAAAACAGCGGTTTAAATCCCGGCGGTCTGGCAGATAACGCGTTTGATTGATAAAACCATATACGTTAACCACCGGGATGGTTATCAACGTCCCCTTAAGGCTTTTAAGCCGTTTACTTCTAACCAGCCGACGAATTATTTCCACGCCGACAATTTCATCTCCATGTACCGCACCGGACACAAATAAAACAGGCCCGTCACGTCGTCCACGCATCACCTGAACAGGCATACTCAAAGAGGTATGCATATACAAATCCGGTAGGGCTACATCAACTACTTTATTTTGTCCGGGGCCGATTTTTTGCCCGGCAATAATCAACTCGTCAGGCATTAACCACGGCCTTTGGTTTTAGTGGTTCCTGAAACAGAGTTCTTTTCAATAAAATCAATAATCAAACTGGCAATATCCTTACCGGTTGCTGATTCGATACCTTCAAGCCCTGGCGAAGAATTAACCTCCATCACGACTGGTCCATGGTTCGAACGCAATAAATCCACACCGCACACATTCAGACCCATCGTTTTGGCTGCCCTGACAGCGGTAGCCCGCTCTGCCGGTGTAATGCGGATTAAATTGGCACTGCCCCCACGATGCAGATTGGATCGGAACTCGCCCTCTTTACCCTGGCGTTTCATTGCGGCAACCACTTTCTCACCCACTACAAAACAGCGAATATCCGCACCGCCGGCTTCTTTGATAAATTCTTGCACCAAGATATTGGCTTTCATGCCCATAAAGGCTTCGATAACACTCTCAGCTGCCCCAGCAGTCTCTGCCAATACCACACCGATGCCCTGGGTACCTTCCAATAATTTAATCACCAGCGGCGCACCACCGACCATCTTGATTAAATCGTCGACATCATCCGGACGATGTGCAAACCCCGTTACTGGCAGACCAATTCCGCGGCGGGATAATAGTTGCAAAGCACGTAATTTATCGCGCGAACGACTGATCGCCACTGATTCATTCAGCGGATATACATTCATCATTTCAAACTGGCGCAGTACAGCAGTTCCGTAAAAGGTCACCGAAGCCCCGATCCGAGGAATCACCGCATCATAACCGGTCAGATTCTCGCCCTTGTAATGGACTTCCGGTTTCATCGAGGTGATATTCATATAACAACGCAGCACATCCAGCACATCCACTTCGTGACCTCGTGCCTCCGCTGCCTCAACCAATCGGCGAGTGGAATACAGCTTCGAATTACGGGACAAAATGGCTATTTTCATGCAGATTCTCCATCAAGCGCTTCATCTCTTGGCGCTTGGGTAGTGTCGTGGAATGCGGGGCTTGCTTGATAGGACAATGCCGGATTAACCAATATATTACCAGTCGTCATGGCAGTACGTCCCAGTAACATGCGAAACAACATAGTATCGCGATTGGTCAGGGTAATTTCAATTGGCCAGCTATGCCCGCCAACGCTGAGTGGCGTTTCAATTACATAACGTTTTTCTGTGTGACCACCTGAGTCAGTAACGTTTCGCTCGTCCTTAACTCGCGCTTCGCACCAGATTTCCGTCTCGGTATCATGTTGATTGGGATGCACCCCAAATCTTACCCAAAGCTCACCGTTCTTATCAATCGGTTCAACCGAAAAGGCATGAATGGCGGAAGTTCGAGCACCAGTATCCACCTTGGCTTTGATTTGTTGAATACCCAACTCAGGCAAGCTCAACCACTCTCGCCAGCCAACGGTTATTATTTTTGGATGATTTTCCACGGGATTCCCCAATTAAGAATTTATGGGGCAATTGAAAGCAATTTAGGTCAGGTTGTCAAAAAGCATTTTGTAATTAATGCTTAAAGATTAATTTATTAGTGTTTCATATTTATATACGAAATTTAAATAATAAGTTTTGAAATGTAAGATGCAAAAAAGCCCCGACGAATCGGGGCTTTTAATGTTGAACTAACCTTAATTCATATAACTATGAATAATTAAGGATTACATAGACCTGCTGCAATACAAGTAGAAGCTGCACCTACATCCCATGTTACTTGGCCATTCGCTTCAACAGTTGGAGCTAAAATATATGTGAATGCTACTGGTGCTGCGCCGGTAGCAGTAATCGCGCCACCGTCTGCAACTACTACAGTATCAACAAAATCACCAGCATCTGCATCTGTAGCAGATGCCACTGCAGCTGGGCAATCAGTCGCAATAGTGGCTGGGACTGCTCCGTCCACTTGAATACAAACTTCTATAGCGGATTTAGCTCCAGAAGTTGCTAAAACTACTTCAGAAAACTGGGCACGTTGAGTATATTGTTGATAAGCAGGCAAAGCAATTGCCGCCAAAATACCGATGATCGCAATAACGATCATTAACTCAATTAATGTAAAACCTTGTTGTGTTTTTTTCATTTTTCAATCTCCGTAATTAGACGACAAGCTTTGTGCTCAAACATACAAGAGCATTGAACGTGCCATATTTATTTATTATTTAATTTTCAATTAGTTATGGAGATTCAGTCTCATTTGAATGGCCAGACAATATTTCTATTTTGGTCAGATAGTGACAATTTTTGTCACTTTATTTGATTCTTTTTTTATGGTTATCCCGTCGTATCGACGAATTAGGGCTGGATAATCGGGAAAAGTTACTGATATTCAATCCGCAGATACGCAGATGGACGCAGATAAAAATGAACCACAGAGACACAAAGGACATAGAGATGAACAATTTGATCACCGTGTAACCCGAAATTAGCAGTGTGTTGGGCTTCGCAGGCTTAGCGCCAACCTACGGAGTTTTTTTAGGTTCATCAATCTTAAGATTAATGAAACAAGTTGGTTCGATATTATGACGCTAATAAATCTGCGTCCACCTGCGAAATCTGCGGATAAATATCTATTAAACCTCTGTGTCTCTGTGGTTATATCAACTACAAAGGCACACCAATTCGCTGAGCAACTTCTTCGTAGGCCTCGATAACACCACCCAATCCCTGACGGAAGCGATCTTTATCGAGTTTCTTACGGGTTTCAGCATCCCATAAACGGCATCCATCCGGGCTGAACTCATCACCGAGATAGACTTCGTCTTTGAACACACCGAATTCCAGTTTGTAATCCACCAGAATCATCCCGGCATCAGCAAACAGTTTTTTCAACACCTGATTCACTTCAAAAGTCAGCGCTTTCATCCGTTGAACCTGTTCATCGGTGGCCCAGCCAAAAGTGGCGATATGGTATTCATTAACCATTGGGTCATGTAAAGCATCATTTTTCAGGAAAAACTCAAATACCGGCGGGTTAAGCTCCATTCCATCTTCCACGCCAAGCCGGCGGACCAGACTGCCTGAAGCCACATTACGCACCACACATTCCACCGGGATCATTTTCATGTTTTTGACCAGCGCTTCATTGGCACTGAGCAGTTTTTCAAAATGCGTCGGAATACCCGCGTTGGCCAATTGCTCCATGATAAATGCATTGAACTTATTATTAATCTCACCTTTACGGCTTAATTGTTCGATACGTTCACCATCAAATGCCGATGTATCGTCCCGAAAACTGAGCACAACATAATCCTGGTCTTCTGTAGCAAAGACGCTTTTGGCTTTACCGGCATAAAGTTGCTGTAATTTTTGCATGGTGTTTTCTCTTAGGCTTTTTTAAGTTCGCGCCAGTCAAATCCGGCATCTTGTTCAGCGATGCCAATCCAGTCTGGTGTGCAGTTCAGTGCATCAGCAAATAAAGGACTCACCAAGGTCGGAGAATTATTTTTTTCGCTGATATGCATAGCAACAATGTGTTGCAAGCGTGTGGTGTCAATTTTCGCAAGTAATTCGGCAGATTGCACGTTATTTAAATGACCAAAACGTCCACCGACCCGCTGTTTTAAATATTCCGGGTATTCCCCCTGATCCAGCATTGCCATATCATGATTCGCTTCCAGCATCAGCCCATCACACAACGTCAAAGCTGACTCGATCACCGGTGTGATAAAACCAACATCGGTTAACAAGCCTAAGCGGAAATCACCGTTGTGGAACACAAACTGACTGGGTTCACGCGCATCGTGTGGCACCGGAAACGGTGAGACTTCAATATCATTAACATTGAATCGCTCATGACAGCTAAACTCGTGAATATGCGGCATCACATCAACAGGTAAACCTGCTGCCGTGCCGGGTGTAGCATAAACCGGAATATTGAATTTCTGTGATAGCACTCGCACGCCACCGATATGATCGGCATGCTCGTGCGTCACCAGAATAGCGGTGAGGTCCGAAGACGTCAGACCAACACGCCGCAAACGTTTTTCAGTTTCACGAGCAGAAAAACCACAATCCACCAGAATTGTGGTTTTTCCCTGTGAAATCAGTGTTGCATTGCCCCGGCTACCGCTGCCAAGTGATGCAAAGCGCATTATTGAGTCAATTGTTCCTGAATCAGACCCAGTAAACGTTTCGCTGTTTCTGAAGAAGTACGAACCTGTTCAGAATCCAGTACGGTTATACGGGTATCTGACGCATCTGAAATAAGTTTGATGTAGTAGTACTCTTCAGGCGCCACCTCATCGTCATCTTTCCAGAAAGCCATACGACCAAAGAAGCCAGGCTCTTCTCTCTCAGCTTCGTTAAATGGATCCAGGTAGCGCACGTAATATGTACCACGTGAACGGTCACGATCTTCAACAGCAAAACCACGGCTATCCAATACCCGACCGACACGATCCCAAACGGTAGTGAATTCCTGCTCCACCAATAAAGCCTGTTGACCTTCGGCTTCATCCAGCAAAATGACACGCGCTTCAGTTTGTTGTGCTGCTGAGCTTGGCAAAGAGGCCTCAGCACGTGCTTTATCCTGTTGGTATAAGCCACCAAGATATTCAGCCAACTGACGCAGCATCGCTTCATCTTTCTGATTGTTGCGATTGGTATCATCTACACCATTCACATAAACTCGAGCCGAACGATTTACATCTCCGCGCTCCATACGAACACGATAGGCATAGCCATCAACGTCCGGCTGGGTATCCATCAGACCAATACGTTGATCTTTACGGTGAATATTCATATTGATATCGGCCCAGAACGCTTCAATACGTTGCCAGGTTTCATCACGGTCTCCCGGCACGACCAGATGCCGATCAGCCCCCTCGCCCGATAAAGCAGGTTTGGATTCTGGAGTAATGTTATAACGCGCTGCTAATGGATTGGTGCTGGCTTCTTCATATTCGGAATACGTTGCTGAGCTTTGCTGATTGCCAGCGATTTGATCGTTGATTCGTGATGTGCTCAAGTCAGGTGGAATGTCCAACGGTGGCATTGTTTCTGCTTTACGATACTTTTGGGTATTATCAGGAGCAACCTCATCCAGTGATGGCATTAACCCACAACCTGAAACGCTTACTGCGACCAGCACTCCACAGGCTTTCAACTTAAAACGATTTGTGTTCATTTAATTACATTCACTCACTTAGGGATTCAGAACACCGGCAGTGACCAGCGCCTCACGAACCGGTTGATGAAATTGTTCAGACAAAACTGTCATTGGTAAACGTATCCCTTCCGGTATCAGACCCATTTCATGGAGAGCCCATTTAACCGGAATAGGATTGGATTCAGAAAATAACCGCTGATGCAGTAAAGATAATTTATCGTTTATTTCACGGGCATTATCAGCATCACCCTTCAAAGCAGATTCACACATCTGGCTCATTAAGGCAGGTGCCACATTCGCAGTCACTGAAATGACCCCACGACCACCCGCCAGAATAAAATCAACGGTATTGGCATCTTCGCCGGTATAAAGTTCGAAATTATCGTCACACAGTTCCTTAATTAACGACACTCTTCGTACATCTCCGGTCGCTTCTTTAATACCGATAATATTGCCGATTTTGGCCAGACGACCAACAGTTTCCGGTAATAAGTCACAGGCTGTGCGGCTGGGAACGTTATAGAGGATTTGCGGAATATCCACCGCTTCAGCAATCGCTTTAAAATGCAGATACAAACCTTCCTGAGTCGGTCGGTTGTAATAAGGTGTGACCAACAGAACGGCCGCAACACCTAATTGTTTAGCGTAATGGGACAGTTCAATGGCTTCTTCGGTAGAGTTGGCACCGGTACCGGCAATGACGGGAATGCGACCCGCAGCCTGCTCCACCACCTGACGAATTACATCTGTATGCTCATCAATGCTTAATGTAGCGGACTCACCAGTAGTACCGACAGCCACAATCGCACTGGTGCCATTTTGAATATGAAAATCAACGAGCTTGCGCAGGCTTTCACCGTCTAACGAGCCATCCGCCCGCATGGGTGTTACCAGAGCTACCATACTGCCGCTGAACATATTCATCAGACTCCGCGAAAATAAACTGGCATGGTACTTTGCCAGCCAGTAGATGACAAGACCGGACTGCTTTGGGTAAGGTACTGCCAGCAAAATAATCACTAATGGAGAACGTTTAATGACGACAGTTAATTTACAGCAAACCGTACCGGATTTTGAATTGCCTTCCACTGGCGATAAAAACATCCGGCTTTTCGACTTGCATGGCAAGAATGTGCTTATCTATTTTTACCCCAAAGACAACACCCCAGGATGCACATTGGAAGGTCAGAATTTCCGTGATCATATTGAGACGTTTAATGCTCACAACACACTGATATTCGGGATATCCAGAGACAGCGTGCGTGTTCATGAAAACTTCAAGGAAAAACAGCAGTTTCCCTTTGACTTACTCTCTGATGCTGATGAAACAGTCTGTAACTTGTTTGGCGTGATGCAGCTGAAGAAAAATTATGGACGTGAATACATGGGCATTGTTCGCAGTACATTCCTTATCGATACAGAAGGAAAGCTGATCAATGAATGGCGAAATGTCAAAGTCAAACAACATATTGATGAAGTATTGGACGTCGTCAAAAATCTATAACATCCAACAAGAATCATAGATAATAGACTTGTAAAACAGGTATTTACATTACTCTTTTTAAGTGCACTAATAAAACCCGCTGCTCCTCCCCTACCGCACCAACCCAGTGCGGTATTTTTTTCCCTTTAACGATTAACCACTTGTTTTTAATAGACTTCACAGACTGGTTTAGAAATTGCCTACCCCTTTTGGAGTATTCCTAACTAAGGTATCAATTACTATGTCTTTAAAAAGTCAGTCGATGAATTTGAGTGTTGCTGAACGACGCTGGCTCCCCTGGTTTGGTCAAACGGGGAAGTTTGCCATGAGATGGAGCTGTTATCTCAATCGTGATACCTATGCCGAAGTTGAACATACATTCGAAGGAATTGCGGCAACTCGTGTCAAACTACTACAGCATTGGACGCATTCCCAATGGAATCAGCTCAAGCTACTCGCAGAGCAATTACCCGGTTCTCTCGGTGATATGGATAGCTCTCTGCTTGAACAACGGCTGAACTCTGCTAAACATTTTTCCGAGATATTTATTATTGAAAAGAGCGGTCGAGTGATCCAATCGACTTATTCAGCACATATCGGCCAGCATGATCTGAATAATAACGCCGTTGAACAAGGTCTGAAACAGCCCTTTTTGCATGGTCCCTATACCGATCCATTAACGCTCGAGATTGGACCATCAAGTTCAAAGTTTCATGATGAAGTGACTTTGATGTTTTATCTGCCGTTAGTAAACGGCGATCAGGTTGTTGGTGCGTTATGTGGTCGTGTACCCAATGACGTAGTAAGTGATTTAATTCAACGCGAAGCAGGTCATGTTTATCCAGAGTCTGGAGACAACTATATTTTTATGGTGGAATCACGTTTTGATCCGATGATTCAGCAAGGCGTTGCTTTGTCCCGATCACGGTTTGAAGATAACACTTTCTCGCATGGTGAAAATCTTAAGTCCGGCATAAACACCCATTGGGGAGTGGTTAAAGTTAATCGGCATACCGAGTTCGAAATTCGGTTTACCGACCCGGCGACTGGCCAATTACACCCGGGGGTACGCGAAACTATTCGCAATGGCGAAAACCTGTTTGTCACTTATCCTGGTTATTCAGATTACCGACATATTCCCGTCATTGGTAAAGGTGTGACTTTTCAATTAACAGGCTCTCCTGATCGTTGGGGAATGATGTGTGAGGGCGACCTGGAAGAGGTTTACCGTCGCCGCTCAGTGAATGTCAGCTTATTGAAAGGCTTTGTCTCAGGCATGATAGCCTTGGTGGGGGTAAACAGTGCTTTACACTATTTCACCACGCTACCTCAATTTGCTATCGACACGGTATCCGTTTGCATGATGATTATCATTGCATTACTGATCCGTAAATTCAGTACTAAACGACTTGCAGATCGAATGAATGAAATGACACGAGTTATCCAGGAGATTGCTGAGGGTGAGGGAAATCTCCGGCAACGCTTGAATAATGAAAAAATGATGGCCGATGAAACAGGCGACATGGGTCGCTGGATTAACAGTTTTATCGATAATCTGGATGGCATCGTCGGACAGGTGATTTTTTCCAGTCACGACGTACACCAAACCAATAAATCCATGTTAGATACCAACCGTGAGGCCTATCAGGTATCAGCAGAAGTGACCAACGCAATAACTAAAATGCTCGATCTGTTGAAAGAGCAAATAGAGGATATCGGCCAGGCTAATCAAACCGCCGAGACCATGAAACTTGAAATGGACCGAGTCGTGGAAGACGCTCGGGTTCAATTTGAAAGTGCCCGCAAAGGCACTCAAGAGATACGCAACGTCGTTGAAAATACGGCTAATTCAGTCAGATCACTGAATGACCGAACCTCTGAAATCGGCAAGATAATCAATGTTATCACTGAAATTACTAATCAAACCAATATGCTGGCATTAAATGCTGCTATTGAAGCGGCCCGGGCCGGCGAGCATGGCCGAGGTTTTTCAGTCGTGGCCGATGAGGTTCGTAATTTGGCCTCACGCACAGCGAATTCTGCCGACGAAATTCAACGCATGATAGAAGGCATGCAACAGGAAACTCAGGAAGCCATGCGCTTTATGGAAACTGGAGTAGAAAACGTCGACAGAAGTTTGAAAATGACTGAACAAGCTTCAAGCGATAATGGTGAGTTGCATATTCTGGTCGAGCAGATGTTCTCCACCATCAAACAACTGGCAAACAACAGCCATATACACGGCGATACTGCCCGACAAGTAGGAGTATCTGCTGAACAATTAAAGTCAGCGGTCAGTGCTTTGCAATCTCGTTCGACAATGGTTCGTAATACAGCCCAAACATTATCCCAATTAGTGGGTGTATTTCAGGTCAGTCCACGTTGAACCGGCTCAGGCCGGTTTCAGATCAAAGGCAATGCAAATCCGTTCCTCATCCGAGTTGAAGGGAATCGTGCGATGAAATACCGATGAGGGAAACATCACAATATCCCCAACCTCAGGTGCGATGGTTTTGCTGGGAAAGTTGTCATGTTGCTTGGGATAATCATCCCCATGGGTGCTTAGCTCAATGCTGCCTTCATCGGGATGTGTTTTTTGCTTGGGCACTGCCAGGTACAACGCTCCGCTTACCCAACCTTCTTCATGAATATGCGACGTTAAATGCCCGCCGGTTTTCATTCTGACGTACCAGGAGCTGGCAAACACGGTTTGCTTAGGGAACCCTTTGGCGAAAATACCGCTTTCACCTTTTAGATTTTCGCGATAATCATCTATGGCACGCGCTACCAATTTGGCGATTTGCTGAAAGCTGGCCTCTGAGCGTTTAAACAAATTTCCTGCAGACTGCACACCATGATGCAGACGGCCCTGACTTTTTTCTTCAATATCGGCCTGTTCGATATCCGCCAGTAGTTGTTTTAGCAGTTCGCTATCGCCTTTTAATTCCGGCACTTGCACATGACAAACCAGATCCAACGGATTTTTACAGAAATTATAGTCATTCACCGTGCCAAAGTTTTCGGCGTAATGTCCTGCGAGTGTCGCCAGAAATGGCGAACTATGGCGGGCTTTTTTCAGTTGGTCCAAGCCCTGTTTGAATTCCTCAAAGCGCTCGGTTTTATACAGACAATATAAAGAACGTTCTTGCCAATCCGCGTACTGCGATTGTTGAAAATAGCGTAAAGCCAGCGGCAAATCGCCACTGTCATAGAAATAGACTGCCAGACTGTAATTTGCCAAAGGTAAACTGGGATCCAGCTCCAATGCCCGTTTGTAGGCAGCAACTGATTCATCATAACGTCCCTGATCGCGCAAAACTTCACCGATATTACTATGCACTTCAGCATAGTCTGGTTTTAATTCCAGCGCCTGATTATAGACAGCAATGGCATCGGCCAGTTTTCCCTGATTTTTAAGTGCTGTACCAAGATTAAAATACAGTTGGGCATCCTGTGAAATCGTTAACGCCCGCTGATATATCGCTACCGATTCTTCCAACCGACCCTGTTCCTGCAGACAAACGCCAAGATTGGCAATGGCTTCCAGGAAATTCGGCTGTTGTTCAATGGCTTTTTGATAATACTGACCCGCCTCTTCAAAGCGGTTTTGGGATTGCAATGCATAGCCCAGGTTATAAAGGGCATCTGTCAATTCGGGTTTCAATCTCAGTACTTTTTTATAGCTGTTAATCGCTTCGTCAATACGATTCAAATTGGTCAATAAAATACCCATGTTGAAGTAAATCTCGGGTACATTAGGGTCAATTTCAGTAGCTTTACGAAACACACTAACCGCATCTTTAAATTTATTTTGCGCTGCCAAGGCATTGCCATAAAGATTTAAGACCGGAAAAGAACGCGGATAAGATTTAAGCAGTTTTTTTGCTGCCGATTCAGCAAAATCTGCCTGCCCGGTGTTAAGGGCTTGAATAATAGGTTGTAAATCGGCCTGTCCCGGCGTTGGGCTTGGCATGGGGTGTTTCATAACTGAGATTCCAATAAAGCAGGAGATATTTCCTGCAATTTACAGGACTAATTCCTATCAGCGCAAGATATCTTCCCAGAATTTTTATCAAGATAGATTTAAAGCTGATCAACGAACCATAATTCCGCTGTTCAGGTCTGCTTAACAGTCACAATAAGGAGTCATTACATTCATGGATACGATTACGCAGGCGTTACTTGGCAGTGCAGTGGCTTACAGCGTTGCAGGACGCAAAGCGCCCAGAGCTTCTGTTTTGTATGGTGCTGCTTTCGGTATCTTGCCGGACCTTGATGTATTCATCCAATATGCTAATGACCTGGACACCATGACTTTCCACCGGAGCTGGACCCATTCATGGATTGTGCACAGTTTGCTTGCACCGTTAGTAGCCTGGCTAATGAGTAAACTGGATCAGCGAGTGGATTTTCGACGATGGCTGGCGTTGATCTGGTTGGTGTGGATTACCCATAGTGGACTGGATGCAATGACCGTTTATGGAACGCAGCTTTTCTGGCCCTTTATGCCTCCACCTGCGTCGATTGGCAGTATATTTATTATCGATCCGCTCTATAGTCTGCCACTCGCTGCAGGCTTCCTGGCAATACTTCTGGCCGCCGGAAAACGGCTGAGCCATACTGTCATGATCGGTAGTCTTATCTTCAGCACGGCTTATCTTGGCTGGAGCTATGCAGCCCAATACTGGATAACACAGCAAACCGAACAGGCATTACAAAAACAACAGATTGACTATCAGCATATTAAAATCACTCCGGCACCGTTAAATACCCTGTTATGGCGGATAGTAGTGATTGATGAAGAGGTTTATTACGAAGGTTTTCGTTCGATTTTTGACGGCGACACAGCATTTTCATTTACCCAATTCGAGCGCGGCATGGAGCTGAAAAAACTTCTGCCCGATCAAACCTATATCAAAAGAATAAACTGGTTTACTCAGGACAACTTCAAGCTTGAGCAACAGGACAATATGATTGTTGCGACAGATTTACGTATGGGCATGGAACCCAATTATTTCTTTCGTTTTAAACTAGCAGAGATACGTGATGGCAATGTTATTTCAGTAGGACCACAACAATTGGGTATGCAGAGAAATGCAAAAGAAGGCTTAAATTGGGTGTGGCAACGTATATGGAACCCACAGCTAAGTCCACTGCATTAGCAGTGACTCGGAAAACAATTGAGATTCCAGCTTACCCTAGGTTTTTTTCATCTTCAGCCAGACTGGATGGCAGTGGAATTCTGATGGTGACCCGCAAACCGTTGGTGTTGCCATTTTCGATATTAAGCTCACCTTTAAAACGTCTGACAATGGCATCAACAATTGCCAGCCCCAGACCGCTTCCATCACTATGGTGACCATGGACAAAGCGTCGGGTTAGCTCAGTGAGCAATTTTTCCGACACGCCAGGGCCCTCATCTTCTACCGTCCAGCATAGTTGCTGTTTATCCAAATTAACTGACAGGGTAACTACACTATTCTCTGGTGCATGACGGATGGCGTTTTCCAGCAAATTACGTAAAGCAGCCGATAATAAGATTGCCGAAGCATGGACCTTTTCATCCACACCATCATTACAACGCAATGTCACTTGGTGTTGTCTTGCCAGATGTTGCACATCACTCAAGGCCATATTATTAATTTCAGCTACTGGTAAATGGGTACTTTCAGCTAATTGCCCATCGCCTTCTACTCTGGCGAGTAATAAAAGCTGATCCAGCGTTCGTTGTAACCTGTCCGTCGCCTTTTCGGCCTGAACCAGGGCATGCATGGCCTTGCCTCCCTGCGTCAGTCTCGCGACCTGTAGCTGGGTTTTAATTCCAGCTAATGGCGTACGTAATTCATGCGCCACATCACCGGTAAACCGGCGTTCCCGTAACAAAGACTGCTGCATGCGTTGCAACAGTCGATTGATCTCATCCACCAGCGGGCGTACTTCGGCCGGGCGTTGCTCCCAGACTAACGAGGTAAGATCTTCGGTATTACGTCTGGCCATATTCTGAGTCAAGCTATGCAATGGTTTAAATCCATGCAAAATACCAAACCAGACTACGGCCAAAGTGCCCGCCAGACTGAGGAAAAACGGTAGTCCAGCGGCGATCACCACCGACCGCATCAACGTATCTCTGGTTTCCAATCGTTCAGCGGTGGTAATGGTCAATCCCCCCTGAGACAAATTAAACACACGCCACGGCTCTCCATCCTGCAATCGATTTTGGTAGCCTTGCTGCGTAGTGGTCAGTACGTTTTCAGGAGCATCATGGGATACCGCGATAATATCTCCCGCGACATTGGCTACCTTGCAGGCAAGTGTCGCAGGTAAATCAAGATTTTCAGCCGGATCAAATAAAGCATTGCGTTGACCGCCATTTACCAGCGGATCCAAATCATATTGAGACATTAAAGACATCAGCATTTTGGCGGAAGCGGCAAGACGGTTATCCAGAGTATTCTGCATTTCCTTTTGCACACTCATCAGCAACCACGGAGCCAGTAGCAGCCACATCAACAGCACTGCAATGCCAATCCGCCATAGTAACTGCCAGCGTAAATAGTCCTTGGCTTTAGCGGGGCTCATTGAGCGCTCCCAATCGATATCCCATGCCCCGAACCGTTTCAATCCAGTCATCACCCAGTTTACGACGTAAATTATGGATATGTACGGCTACAGCATTACTTTCAATGCCTTCGGCCCAGCCATAAAGACGATCCTGCAACTGTGCAGCGGTAACCACTCGGCCGGGTTGCTGCAAAAGGGTTTCCAATACGGTAATTTCACGACGGGATAAATTCAGCGGTTTATTGTTTAGCAAGACTTGTAAAGTGGAGGGATCAAATTGCAGACTACCGTGCTGAATCGTCTGGGTGGCACGTCCTGCCGCTCTGCGACTTAAAGAATGCAGGCGAGCGGCAAGTTCTGTTAAATCAAATGGCTTACTCATATAGTCATCCGCACCGGCCTGTAAACCACTGACGCGATCAGGTACTGCATCTCTGGCAGTTAATATTAATACCGGTAAGTTATTTCCACGCTCCCGCCAGCGATTGAGTAAATGCATGCCATCTTCGTCTGGCAAGCCCAGATCGAGAATAACGGCATCAAAACTGGCGGTGGCCATGGCCGTTTCAGCTCCTCCGGCATTCATTACCCACTCGGCCTGAATGCCTAATGCCGTCAGACCGGCCTGTATGCCCTCACCCATTAAAGCATCATCTTCCACAATCAATACATACATCGGTCAATACCCGAAATAAAAACGTTATGTTCGTTTAACTGAATTAAGACAACGTTAACATTGCCTTAATTTTGTCGCTGCACTCTACGCATCAAGAATTGGTTGCGTAACGTCGCTGCAACCAAACCTCCCAACATTTACTAATAACATGAGAAGCTATTTATGTGGCTGGTGCGTTATGCTCTAACCCGACCTTATTCTGTGGCCGCTTTAAGCCTGCTGATATTTGCAGCAGGTTTAATCAGCTTTCTGAAATTGCCCGTCGACGTGCTTCCCAGCGTCAATATACCTTCTATAAAAGTGGTATGGACCTATAACGGTCTTAACACCAATGAAATGGCATCAAAAATCACTACTTTTAGCGAAGTAGCGATTATGAACAATGTCGATAACCTTAAGGAAATTCGTTCACAAACCCTGAATGGCACCTCAGTCATTCATATCGACTTTCATCCCGAAGTTGATATTGCCAATGCCATGGCGCAGGTCACCGGTGTATCGCAAACCATCCGTCGGCGAATGCCGGAAGGTACTTCACCGCCATTGGTTGCCGAATACAATCAATCCAGTACGCCGATTATCCAGCTGGTCATGTCTTCAGATACGTTGACCGATGGCCAACTGGCTGATTTTGCACGGTTACAGTTGCGTGGCATGGTTCAATCCATTAATGGCATTCGCATGACCCTGCCTTATGGTGGTGCCACCCGGCAGATCATGGTGGATCTGGATCCTGAGGCGTTATTTGCTCAAGGGTTAACAGCAAGTGACGTAACGCAGGCGATTAATGAACAGAACCTGACACTGCCATCAGGCAGCATTCGTGAAGCGCAGAATGAACTGCAAATCACTGTTAATGCCAGTCCACAGGCAGTAGCTGATTTTGAGGATCTGCCGATTCGCTCCCGAGATGGCGAACTGATATTGCTACGTGACGTCGCTGATGTTCGGGATGGCACCGCGTTGCAGACTAATATCGCCCGCGTCAACGGACAAAATGCGGTCATGGTGTCATTGATTAAGCTGGGCGGTGCTTCGACTGTAGACATTATTAATGAACTAACCGAACGACTCCCTTCAATTCAGGCTGCGGCACCTGAGGGCATTACCATATCGCCAATTTTTGATCAGTCGGTGTTTGTGAACACGGCATTACATCATATTGAAATGGAAATTCTTATCGTCGGCTCACTGGTCGCATTAATGGTACTGCTGTTTTTGGGATCATCACGGGCCACATTGATTGTCTTGACCTCTATTCCATTATCATTGCTGACAGCAGTTTTTGTATTAAATTTAACCGGCAACACCCTGAATTTAATGAGCTTGGGTGGACTGGCACTGGCCATTGGCATTCTGGTTGATAACGCATTAGTGGAAATTGAAAATATCAAACGTCACCTGGCCGATGGCATGGAACCAAGTCGGGCCATATTGACCAGCGCCAGTGAAGTTGCCTTCCCTGAACTTGTTTCCACACTTTCCACCTGTATCGTTTTTTCACCGATATTTTTATTAACCGGTGTGGCAGGTTATATCTTTCAGCCAATGGCGATTGTGGTCATTGCCTGTCTTGTTGCCTCTTATTTATTATCTCGCACTGTGGTTCCTGCGCTGGCCAGACTTTTACTCACCAATGAGAAAGCCGTAAATAAACACTCCAAAAATCCATTGGTCCATTTACATCTGGCATTGGAACAACGGCTGCATAATGGTCAGCAGCATTTACAAAATACGATTGGTAAATTGCAGCGTCACATTGTGATTGCACCATTGATTGGTGTTGTTATCGTCACAGCGGCGGGATTTGCACTTCAGGATCTCGGCAGGGATTTCTTTCCAAAAACTGATGCGGGTCTGATGAGGCTTTATCTAAGGGCCGAACCTGGCACTCGCATTGAACAAACGGCCGATAAGTTTGCACAGATTCAGCAGGAAATACGCAAAATAATCCCCGAACACGAACTTGATTTTGTATTTGATAACATTGGCATGCCCGACTCCATTAATCGTGCCTGGATAGACAGTTTTGCTATCGGGTCCTACGATGGAGAATTACAAATTCAGTTAGCTAAAGGTCATCAACCCACCAGTCAATATGAATCGGCGATTCGGCAGATGCTGAAACAAAAATTTCCGGAAGTTACATTATTTGCTCAAGCGGCAGATACCACCAATCAGACATTATCCGGCAGTACACCGACAGCACTTGATGTGCGGTTTACCGGCCGAAATCTGCAAGCCAGCATTGCCAAGGCGGAAACCCTCATTGAAAAGATGCAAAACGTCGAAGGCGCTGTCGATATTGGTTTTCAGCAAGTATTTGCGTTGCCTGAATACTATGTGCACCTGGATCGCAAACGTGCAGCTGAACTCGGTGTGACCACACAAGACACCATGAACAGTCTGTTAGGTGCTTTAGGCTCTGCCGGTACTGTCTCCCCCAGCTTCTGGTCCGATCCGGTGTTTGGTTTTTCCTATGAAGTGCAAACCCGTATGCCATTACACAAATTACGCACCACCGATGATCTTATGAACTTGCAGATTCAGACTTCTGATCCCCAGGTTACTGTGCCACTGGCAAGTATTGCTTCTATTAACCCACGAAATGTCGCTGGAAGCATTGGTCGCACCATGCTGAAACCCACCGTCAATGTGTTAATCAATACCGAAAACATAGATTTAGGCTCGGTTTATAAAGCCACGCAGCAGATTGTGAATGAATTAAAACAAGACGTCGTTCCCGGTAATGATATTGAAATCATGGGACAGGCAGCAGCCATGGATGAAGCTTACCGTGACCTGCTGTTCGGTTTTTTACTGGCGGTATTTTTCATCTACATCATCATGCTGTTTAACTTCGCCTCCTGGATCATGCCTCTAGTTGCCTTATCCGGCGCGCCCATTGCCATATCTGGCGCGATCATCGGCTTAATGCTTACTGGAACGACTATCAGCGTACCGGCATTAATGGGTTTTATCATGGTGATTGGCGTATCAACTGCCAATAGCGTTCTGGTCACGACCTTTGCCCGAGATCAATGGGTGGCAGGTAAATCAGCATTTGAAGCAGCTCGCGAAGCAGCTTCGACGCGGCTAAGACCAGTATTAATGACCGCTCTCACCATGATTATTGGTTTACTGCCGATGGCATTGGCGCTTGGCGAAGGGGGTGAACAAAATGCACCGCTGGCCCGGACGGTTATCGGTGGTTTGATGCTGGGTACATTTGCCTCACTTTTTTTAGTGCCTTGGACTTTCAGCATGATCATGCAATTTATTAAACGTCCGCAGCCCATCAAGCTGCCGACAATTTGAGGACCTCACCATGTCAAATATAACCAAGACAATCATAGTTGCTGCGGTCATCGCTGTTCCGGTGTGGTTTTTAATTCAACCTGCCAGCGAAGCCAATATCGAACAATCCTCTGCTAACACCCCTGAAACTCTCTCGGTGCGGGTGGCTCAACCAAAACACATAACTGATTATCAGCCATTGGTATTCAATGCACGCGTCGAGGCCATTGAACAGTCGGATATTTTTGCCCGAGCTGATGGTTATGTCGAAAGTCGTTACGTGGATATTGGTGATGAAGTTAAACAAGGTGACCTGTTAGCCAAACTGTCTTCCCCCGAACTGGAGCAGGAAATTCTACAGGCCAAGGCTGAAATAAAGCGCCAGAAAGCCATGCTGGATCTGACTGAAAAAGTGGCCAGACGCTACATTAATTTACGTGATTCCGGCGCCGTGAATGCTACCGAAGTAGATGAAAAAGAAGCAGAGCTCGCTGTTGCCAAAGCCACATTAGCCACTTATGAAGCAAGACTGGAGCAGTTGGAAAATGAATTTGCCTATACCGAGATTGTGGCACCATTTGATGGCATCGTTACCCGTCGCCAGGCTGAGCGTGGTAATCGAATTACACGCAGTGATGATATGCCGTTGTTCCGTATAAGCCGTAGCGATAGATTACGGGTTATTGTGGATATTCCCCAGACCCAGCTATTCAATATTGATAAGCAACAGTCTGCACAATTAACGCTGCCTGATATGGCGAATCAGCAAATTGAAGTCCCATTTTCTCGTATTTCAGGTGAAGTGAATCGTGAAACTGGAACAATGCGGTTGGAATATCTACTGGAAAATACCGGCCTGACAATTCCGGCCGGGGTCAGTGGAGAACTGACGATTCAGGCAATCGAAAAAGTGGATACAGTGCGTATCCCGGTTAATGCGTTAAAGACTATTAAAGGTAAACCTTCGGTAATGCTGGTCAATGCGGATAACCAGGTTGAAATCATAACCGTTCGGGTAGGTCGGCTGGATAAAAGTGAGGTTGAGATTCTATCGGGGCTGATAGCTGAAGATCGTGTCATCCTCAATCCTAACGCAAGATTGGATGAAGGTGAAAAGGTCAACGTTTCAGACTAAAAGCAATCAGGCCCACTTTAAAGTGGGCCTGCAGGACTTATGGCTTAAATTTTACCGGTCAGTAATAACACCAACAAGATAATCACCAACACACCGATCAAACCAGTCGGACCATAACCCCAGTTTCGACTGTGTGACCATGAAGGGATTACACCGACTAATAACAGAACCAGGATAATTAATAAGATAGTACTTGTAGTCATGACCATTCCCTCTAATTGAAAACAACACGATATAAATAAAAGGGAATAACGTCTGTGCGTTGGCGTACCAATAATCAACCAATAACTTGTTAAGCGCTTTACTGCATAATCCGTTTGTAGGTTTGTTTGTCAATCTGATAGCAACTACAGGCGGAGGCTTCCAATCCCTCAACATCCAGTATGGTGATATTGCCCCGGTGATAGTTAATTAACTGTCGCTGGTGTAAGGCTGTAGCCGCCCGGGTAATGCCCACTCGACGAACACCCAACATATAGGCCAGAAATTCCTGAGTAATGCGAAATTCATTTGACTCAGCGCGGTCCCGGGTCATTAATAACCAACGAGCAAGTCGCGCTTCAACTAGGTGAAAGCGGGTGCAACCGGCAGTCTGGGACAATTGCACCAGGGTGACATACAGATATTTTTTTAACATCGCTTCAAGTACCGGGCTATGTTCCATCTGCTGCTGAAGATTTTCCACTGAAATACGTAAAGCTGGGCCCGCTCCCTGTACTAAGGCATGTAGTGGTGCCGTCGTCACACCCAATACCAGAGTACTGCCCAACATACCCTCATTTCCGATGAGCCCGACTTCAAGGTTAGAACTTGCATCGACCGGCACGGTTAATGAAATAAAACAATGATTGGGAAACCAGGCATATTGCAAAGGATCGCCCGGTTCGGTCAGGGTTTCATTGAAAATCATCTCAATCGGCTCACATTGAGTCAGCAGCCGCTGTCTTTCCAATATAGGTAAATCAGCAATCAGATGATTGATTGGTTGGCCATCAGAATCTAGCAATGTGAAGCTCCATTTATTGCTGATAAAACGACAATGACACATTGGTGTCATGAGGAGTTGTACTCTACGCTTATCAGTGAAGCTTATTCTGGGTAATCGTTTGCGTCTGTCTGTCAGCCCACACAGAAATAAAAAGTCTTATTTAAAGGACTCCGTTACCATTCATTATTCTGTCTGTTTCAACTTTGACAACTCGATAACATTCGCAGGCACGTTTTTCTAAACCACTGCGATCTAATACGGTAATTTTTCCTCGTACATAGCGAATCAAGCCCTCTCGCTGTAGCTGACCAGCTGCCTCGGTGACCCCTTCACGCCGCACACCCAGCATATTGGCGATAAGCTCCTGGGTCATGGTCAGTTCATTGGATGGCAGGCGATCCAGACTCAGTAATAACCAGCGGCATAATTGCTGATCAACTGAGTGATGCCGATTGCATACTGCGGTTTGCGCCATTTGCGTCATCAGCGCCTGGGTGTATCGGAGCAATAAACGTTGTAATGTTTCGGCTCGAAAAAACTCGTTTTTTAATCGTTGCCCTGTCAAACGATAGGCATACCCCGCACTTTGCACCACCGCCCAACTGGAGGTGGTTTCACCTCCCATAAACAATGAGATGCCGACAATGCCTTCTTTGCCAACCACGGCGATTTCCGCTGAAGCGCCACTTTCCATAACATGTAATAACGACACTATTGCCGTAGTTGGAAAATACACATGCTTAATCAATTGGTCTGGAGAATAAAGTGTATCTCCCAACGACATCTCTACTAACTCTAAATCAGGAAATACTCGTTCTCGTTCTTTCTCAGTAATCGCGCCCAGAAGATAATTATGACTAGGGTCTTGTTCTAAACTCATACACCCTCCTTAAATGTCTGATAAATATCCGTTTATTAGCGATTAATCCTCACACAAATAGCGTCAGTTATTCAGCTTATACAAACTCGATTCCAGAATTATTAACGCATAAATCCCGTTTAAAAGTTTGTACGTTATCGCACATAACTTTAGAAAAGACACTATACAAATTTTTTGCATTTGTACGAAAACGCACATACTAACTCTGCGCTTACCTTTATCCTGAAAGAAAATTTGATAGGGGAACAGCCATCATGATGACACAACAAACTGCTGAACTTTTGCCCATGACGATCCAAGAACCTCTTGCTGATCATTCTGCAAGGATGTTTCATCGTCTTCCACAGCACGGTTAATCCAGCTCATGCGAACGCTTCGTACCCGGATAACCGATCATGGTTCAATATGGAACATTCTGCCTAAACATCAAGGTGACAGGCTGGATTACGACAATCTAAAACAACTGTGTGACGACTTCCCGCTGGGCATTATTCTGTGTGATCAATCCAGTCGCTGTCTGTATTCTAATCCCGCATATATAAATATTCTCGGTTACCACCCAGATCAAATCATTGATAAGAATTGGCACACCTGTCTCTACATTGAAGACGTTGCCCCTTTCAATATGAAATGGAAACAAGCCTTATTGAGTCGTACTTCTCTGCAGGATGATGTGCGGTTGATAAAGGCTGACGGCACCATGCTCTGGGTTCGTCTCCATGCTGCCATGATTGAAACCAGTCAATATCCTTTTGCCAGCTTACTGATGATGGAAGATATTTCAGAACGCAAAGCCATGGAAGGAGTTGTGCAACAAATGGAAAACGCCTTATTCGAGGAAAAGGAACGCGCTCAAGTTACCCTCGATTCGATTGGTGATGCAGTGCTGGCAACCGATCTGGCAGGCAACATTACTTACCTCAACCTTGAGGCTGAACACTTGACCGGTTGGAATCGGCTACAAGCCATCGGTAAACCACTCTTGACCGTATTTAATATTATTGATGGTGAATCCCGGGAAACGGCACCTAATCCAGCAAATAAGGCTATGTTAGAAAATAGAACCGTTGAGCTGGCAATTGGCTGTATTTTAATTACCAAGGATGGCTCTGAGATTGAAATTGAAGACTCGGCAGCACCTATCCATAATCGTGACAAACAAGTCTCCGGTGCGGTAATTGTGTTTCACAATGTTGCCAAATCAAATGTAGTAATGGAAAAAACTACCCGGCTGGCGTGGTATGACTACCTGACTGGCTTACCCAATCTGGCCCTGTTTAATGAACGTTTATCGCAATCGCTTGGCATAGCGGACCGTCATGATAAGCGTGTTGGATTGCTCTTTATGGATATGGACGATTTCAAAAAATCAAATGACAGCTTCGGGCATTTAACTGGAGACTTATTGCTCAAATCAGTTGCCGAACGGATAACACAGTGTATCCGTACCACCGACACGGTTTGTCGACGCAGCGGCGATGAGTTCCTGGTATTACTGAGCGAAATAGAACATCCTGAAGATGCCATCCTTGTGGCCAGACAGATACTTTCAGCAATTGCAGTACCACAAAAAATTAACGATAACGACATAACTTTAGCGGCAAGCATTGGTATCAGTGTCTACCCGAATGATGGTGTGGATGCCACGACTCTAATGACATGCGCTGACAGTGCTATGTATATCGCCAAGCAAAACGGGCCAAATCAATTTTATTATTCTGGCTCTCCCTACCCTGGAAAAGTTGAGTCTTTATGTCGTTAGACATCTACTTTAATCATCAAACCAGCTTCAAACGACTTTTCCGGAAAACCTTATGAAATCCATTGCTAAACCCTTACTTTTCTGCACATTGTTTATTGTCCCTCTCGTGGGGATACTAACAATTAGTGGTTGTGCTTCTACATCCACCCAGTCCGGTACTGGCGAATACATTGATGACAGTGTGATTACCACGAAAGTCAAAGCAGCTATTCTCAATGAAGAAACACTGAAAGTTGCCGAGATCAACGTGGAGACCTTTAAAGGCGTTGTGCAATTAAGCGGCTTTGTTAATTCACAGGAAGACATTGAACGCGCTGTTGTCGTTGCACGCAGCGTCGCTGGAGTGAAATCAGTAGAAAATGCTATGCGGGTGAAATAAACCGCTTCATTAATCAAAGCGTTTTAAATAAAAAAGCCCTGTCATCGCTGACAGGGCTTTTTTTAGTCGCATGGTTCTGGTGAATTAATCTTTACCAACCTGGCTACCAATAACACCGCCTACTGCGGCTCCACCAACAGTACCAACGGCACTGCCACCGGTTAAAATAGCTCCGCCTACGGCACCGATACCGGCACCTGCCGCTGTGCTTTTATCACGGCTCGACATATTGCTACATGCTGATGTTGCAAGGACGACAGTTGCCAGAATCGCGATAAGTGAGCTTTGACGAATAATGTTCATAATAGTTATCTCTAGGTTCGGCCAAAACATATCTGGCGCGATAATTTGATGATACTCGCCTTATTTTTAGGCTATCGCTTTTGTTTCACTGAACTGTGATGAGAGTAGTTAAAAAGCGTTTATTTAACTGACCGTTAATACCTCTCCCCACTTTGTTGTGTAGCTCGGACTTTTATGTTCCTGCTTCATTTTCCACGGACGTTTAAAGCCCTGATTGGCCAGTTGCAAGGTGTCCCGGCCCATCGTGTTATTAATGACATCCATCACCGTCATTAACTGTCCGGATTTAGCATCCTGATTCGGCGCAAACAAGTCCTGCTGCTGCCCACTTTTCGGCTGCAGTTCGGTGAGCATAATGCCGGCTTTGGCATAGTTAAATCCGGGTTGATACATCTTTTTCAATGCACTCAGCGCATGTTTGACCAATACACGCGTGTCATCAGAAGCCATCGGCAACGCTACCATCAGACTATTGCCGTAAAAAGCCTCCCCACTGCGATAAGGACTGCAACGGATATAAACCTGTAGCATCCGCGCCACCGAGTACTGCCGTCGCAGTTTTACAGCCGCACGACTGGTATACAGACTGATAGATTCGGCCAGACTGTTCATATCCGTCACCGGAATACCAAAACTTCTCGAACTTAATATCTGCTTTTTGTCACTGATGGCATATTCCAGCTCCAGACAGCTGATGCCGTTGAGTTCACGCACGGTTTTTTCCATCACCACACTGTATTGACGACGCAGAATTTCAGCATTGGCTTGTTTTAAATCCAAAACGCTGTAAATGCCCTGTGTTTTCAACTTCACTGCCAGTTTACGACCAACGCCCCATACTTCACCGACATCCAGCTCCGCCAGCAAACAATTAAGCTGGCTTGGACTCAGCTGATTAAAATCACAAACCCCATCAAATTCACCCCGTTTTTTGGCACAGTGATTGGCCAGCTTGGCCAGCGTTTTACTGGCACCTATACCGACACTGACCGGCAATCCAGTCCATTGTGCTATCCGATGGCGGATCTGCTGGCCATATTGCAGCAAATCAAGATGCTGGAAACCGGTCAGATCCAGAAAACACTCATCAATTGAATACACTTCCTGATCGGGCGAAAACTGATTAAGAATACGCATCACCCGATTACTCATATCGGCATACAACGCATAATTGGATGATAAAGCGACAATCTGCTGCTCATTCGCTATTTGCTGAAACTTAAACCACGGTGCCCCCATCGGGATATGCAGTTTGGCCTCGTTGCTTCTCGCCACTGCACAGCCATCATTATTACTGAGCACCACCACCGGTTTACCGGCCAGTTTTGGATTAAATACCCGCTCACAGGAAACGTAAAAGTTATTCACGTCGATCAAGGCAATACTGCGTGACATTATTTAAAACGCCGAAACGAACCGGTGACCACACCCCAGATTTCAAACTGCATACCGTCTTTGATTTCAATCGGCTTATACTCGCCTGACTGATTGGACGGCAGTAATCGTGGGCCACCCTGTTTGGTTTTTGCCAGCAGTTTAATGGTAAATTCACCATCGACTACCGCCAGTACAATATCCCCGATACTGGCATTTTTGGCGCGGTCCACTACCGCTTTATCGCCGGGCAATAAACCACTGTCAATCATCGAATAGCCCTGAATGGTGACAAAAAATGTCGCTTCTTCGTCATCAATCAGGAATTCATTGGGATCCAGTCGTTTTTCGACATGTTCATCTGCCGGCGAGGGAAAACCCGCCGCCACTTTGGAACTGAATAATGGCCAGCTACGTTTAGCGGGTGCAATGATTGGACGTTCAAACTCCATTGGCTGGTCTTGCAATGGCGCGGACTGCCTGCGTCGATAAGCCGCCAGAAAATCAGTGATTACAGGCTTTTGACTCTCAGGAATACGTATCACGGTTGTCGGTTCTTTGATCACGGAGCCTTTTTTGCGGCCGGCGCCGACGCGCCGACCACCATGTGTATTTGAGCGAGTTGTCATAAATCACTTGATTAATTGAAACAGTTAATCAAGTGTACGAATCGTTTCCTCATCAGGCAAGGAAAAATTCACTATCCCGTGATAAAAAAATTAACCACCGAACAACAACACGCTCCAGATAACGGCAATCAATATAAGAATAAAAATCGACGCACCGATTTTGTTTTCTTCAAACATTTTTTGTGTCTGATTACCAAACAGACACACCAAAAGACCCAGACCAAAATAACGCAGACCACGAGAAATGGTGGTTGCCAGCATATACAGTAAAAATGAATAGCCCGTCACACCCGCCGCCAACATGGCAATCTGAAATGGAATCGGCGTAACTCCGACGCTCAATACATACCAGAAACCATGTAAATGAATTTGCTGACGAATAGTTTCAAACTGCTCAGGCGTCGACAGCATAGCAATCAGTTGCTCGCCGATCAGACCAAATACAAAATAGCCAATTACATAGCCCAGCGCCGCACCAAAAATACAGCCCAGTAATGCCATGGCGCTAATAGCCCAAAGCAGCTTCCGACGAGCCTGCATTAAAGGAATCAAAATGGTTTCCAGTGGGATGGGGACGATCAGTGACTCCATAAATGAAGCGAAAGCAACACCCCACAACATATGTTTTGAGTGCACTAAACGAGAGCCCAACTGCTTGAATCTATTCAAACTGATTTATTTCCTTATTTAAGGTCAGTATGCTCAACGCAAGAACACACAAAACAAGTAATATCCAGATAACAAGCCGCTATCCTCATTGAAATCACTGCAGCTGTAAATAACCTGGGTTGATAAAGCAGTGAGGATTGTTGTCATGGCTACCTGAAAAATTCCGGCAGGAGATACAAATGAATTACCGCTTTCTTTTACTGATAACCACGCTGCTATGGATGCCCGCAATATACAGTGAGGAGTTAGTTGATGCAGGCGCTGAAATACAGGTAACGAATGCACCGGATGATCAAGCCATTGAAAATCGGTTGAGCGACATTCTGAACGTTATCGAAAGCTATGAAGATGTTGAGGTCACAGTCGATTCCGGAGTGGTAATCCTCAGTGGTAACGTCTCCAGTGCCCGCGCCGGACGTGATCTGGTGGCGCTAGCCAGTCGGGTCGAGGGCGTTATTTATGTGCAAAACCAGCTCAATGAGCTAATGGACATTTCCACCCGCGTACAACCCACGACACAAAAAATCGAAGCAATGCTTTCTTCATTGATCCGCAGTCTGCCCATTTTTCTGGTAGCAATCATCACCATCATTTTCTTTTGGCTGCTCGGTCGCTGGGTCGGTAACCGCAGTGCCTGGTTGAGTCGTATAGGGCTTTCCGAACTCGCCACCGATCTGGGTGGACGCATTATACGAATCCTGATTGTTGGCATCGGCTTTCTAATTGCGTTGCAGATCCTGGATGCAACGGCGCTGGTGGGAGCACTGCTTGGTGTGGCAGGGGTATTTGGCCTCGCTGTAGGTTTTGCGTTTCGCAATATTGTCGAAAACTATCTGGCCGGTGTACTGCTTAGTGCACGGAATCCATTCAAAATCGGTGATTCTATTCAAATAGCTGAATTCACCGGTAATGTGGTTCGGCTGACTTCCCGAGATACCGTGCTGATGACAGCTGATGGCAACCATTTACGTATTCCCAACAGCACGATGATCACGTCGGTCATGATCAATTACACTCGCAATCCCTTACGTCGTTTTGAATTTACACTGGCTATCTCTGCCGAGATCGATCTGATCAAGGCTCGCCGCCTGGGCTTAGGGATTCTGCAAAATATGCAGGGACTGCTGGCTGAGCCGGGTCCACAAGTGCTGATTGCTGATATACGTGAAAATATCGTCGATCTGCACTTTATGGCCTGGATTAATCAACATGAAAGTGATTTTGCCAAAGCCCGCAGTGAAGCTATTCGCCTGATAAAAATCGGGTTTGATGAAGCCGGCATTACATTTCATCAACCAGTACATCGACTGCAGCTGATAAATGATGAAACGAATCTGGAGCCAGAACCCGCTAATGCATTACCGGAGACAGAATCCACTTTACCAAACGTTTCGGCTGAAGCATCGACTGTGGATATTGCCACTGATCCTACAATGTCCAGACAAGTGGCTCATGAACTGAATACATCTGACGAGGAAAACCTGCTTAAATAACGAAGCACATCAAGCGGTTGAAATCAGCGGATATTCATGCTCTGCGTAAAAGTTCTGATAGACAATTTCTATCCGCAGTCGATCACCCGCCTCAATAAACTGTAATGGCTGGCTGACATCATCAATCCATTGCTGAGCCTGTTCCGCTTTAATAAAACTGCAGATATCCCCCACCGGCCACTGGAAATACACTTCGCGTTGTTTCTTTTCGGCCAACACTACTGGGTCTGTGGTATCGGGAAGCGGAATATACGAACTGAAAATCTCTAATCCGCCCTGCTGTTCGGGATCATTTG
>SWCD01024157.1_pt1 | contig 39933 bp, 39 predicted proteins | sample 4693011 | NCBI WGS metagenome assembly SWCD01 (sample SAMN10267278, study PRJNA491770) | bioreactor metagenome | isolation source: DHS bioreactor inoculated with marine | place: Japan: Omine Ridge, Nankai Trough
TTCAAAATGATGCCGCATACGGCAATGCTGGCCATGATCGCCGCCGCCGCCATGGCCGGTGTCCCATTATTAAATGGTTTTTTAAGTAAAGAGATGTTTTTTGAACAGGCGATCAGCGCGTCAGATACCACACTGGCAGCCTGGACCATTCCGGCATTAGTCACCCTGGCCGCTATCTTCTCGGTCGCTTATTCACTGCGCTTTATCCACGATGTTTTCTTTAATGGTGAACCAATTGATTTGCCTAAAACACCTCATGAACCACCGCGTTTTATGAAAATACCCGTCGATATTCTGGTGGTGTTATGTCTGATTGTTGGGGTAGCCCCCATGTTACTGATTGGGCCGATTCTGTCTGTAGCGGTTGCCGCTAGTCTGCAGGCCCCGGCTCCGGAATTCAGTCTGGCCATCTGGCATGGCTTTAACTTGCCATTGATGATGAGCTTTATTGCCCTGGTGTTAGGGGTGGCGGTTTATACCGTACGACATCGTCTGTTTGCCTGGCATGACAGATGTTTACACGGGATTGAAGGTAAAGCCGTGTTTGACTGGCTGCAGTGGAAAACCATCCGGTTTGCCAAAAAAGTAACCGATTATTTTGATCAAACTACCTTACAACCTTCCGTGAGCTGGGTGATTGGCGGTGCATTGGTGCTCAGCATCCTGACGTTCTTCCAGTTTAACTCACCATTATTCGGTGACAGAGCTTTAATGGAAGCCGATGTCATCACCATTCTGATGGCATTGACGTTGATTGTGGCCAGCCTGTTAACAGTCGTTTTGCATCATCAGCGCCTGACTTCTCTGATCAGTATCGGCGTGGTCGGTCTGGTGGTAGCGTTGGGATTTGTGAAATTCTCAGCCCCGGATTTGGCTCTGACCCAACTTTCTGTTGAGGTGGTGACCATCGTGTTGCTGCTGTTAGCGTTATTCTTTTTGCCACAGCACACCCCTCAGGAACGTAGCTATATCCGTTTAAGCCGTGATGGAATTATTTCCATCTCTGCTGCTGTTGCGGTATTCCTGTTGACCATGGCTGTATTGAGTCGTGAATATACTTCCATTGCCAACTTCTTTATCGAGAATGCCAAACCAGGTGGTGGTGGTACCAATGTGGTCAATGTGATTCTGGTTGATTTCCGTGGTTTTGATACCTTAGGTGAAATAGTCGTGCTTGCATTGGCCGGTCTCGGGGTCTTTGCCATGCTGGAAGGACTCAAGCTTGCTGCACCAGCAAAAGATGTTGAAGGTCTGGAATGGAGTCATGATCCACACCCACCGATCATGCAGACTCTGACCCGGCTGCTGTTCCCATTAATGTTGATGGTTGCAGTGTATATATTCCTTCGTGGCCACAACCTGCCAGGTGGTGGCTTTATCGCCGGCCTGATTGCTTCGGTTGCATTGATTTCACAATATCTTGCTAACGGTATCGACTGGACCAATGAGCGGTTGCGGACCGATATGCATCGGGTAATGTGGCTGGGTCTATTGATCGCTACCGGTACAGGTATCGTTTCCATGTTACTGAGCTATCCATTCCTGACATCTGCGTTTACCTATCTGAACTGGCCCGTAGTGGGTAAATTTGAAGTGGCCAGTGCCATAGCCTTTGACTTAGGGGTATTTCTGGTGGTGGTTGGCGCCACAGTTATGATTCTGGTTGAGCTTGGCAAACTGAGTCATGCTGCACATTTCATCAATGTTGAGGATATCAAGTAATGGAGTGGCTAATTGCCAGTGTCATTTCCGTGATGACAGGTTGCGGAGTGTATCTCACACTTAGAGCAAGAACCTTTCCGGTAGTACTGGGATTGACTCTGCTTGCCTATGCAGTAAACGTCTTTCTGTTTAGCATGGGCCGTTTGCAAATCGGCATCCCGGCCGTTATTGATCCTGCTGCTGCAGCTTACACAGATCCCCTGCCTCAAGCTTTGGTATTAACGGCTATCGTAATTGCATTTGGTATGACGGCTTTCCTCATCGTACTGGCTCTAAAAGCCCGTAGCGAGCTGGGTAATGATCATGTTGATGGCTTGCATCGCTCAGATGATGAACTGAAAGCCACTAAACATAACACTACAAAGACAGAAACTGAACGGAGCCAATCATGAGTCCGTTTACTATTTTGCCGGTTTTATTGCCGTTAATTGGCGGCATCCTGATGCTGATGGCTCGTCCCGCGGGCATTGATACACAACGTATTTTAAGTCTGATTTTAACGACTCTGCTGGTGGGTGTGAGCCTTGTCAGCTTCCAACTGGCCAACAGCGAGATTTATCAAGTCGTGCTGCTTGGCAACTGGCAAGCGCCTTTTGGCATTGTCATTGTGCTGGATCGCCTATCGTCACTGATGTTGTTGCTGACCTCCCTACTGGCGTTGGGCGCGTTATGGTATGCGATTCGTACCGATACCGATAAACAGGGTCAGCATTTTCATGTGTTATTCCAGTTGCAACTGTTCGGTCTGAACGGTGCATTTATGACAGGCGATGTATTTAACCTGTTTGTATTTTTTGAAGTGCTACTGATTGCCTCTTATGGCTTATTACTCCATGGCGGGGGGCGTTTAAGAACCCGTGCAGGTCTGCATTACGTGGTGATCAATCTGGTAGGTTCAACTTTATTCCTGTTCGCTGTTGGCACGCTTTACGGCATTCTGGGGACTTTGAATATTGCTGATATGGCCATCGCCGTGCGAAACGTATCAGAGGCGGATCAAGGCATCGTTGCCACCGCGGCCGTCTTGTTACTGGTGGTCTTTGGTATTAAGGCTGCCATGTTCCCGCTTTATCTGTGGTTACCCGGCGCTTATGCCTATACCTCTGCTCCAGTCGCAGCATTATTTGCCATTATGACCAAGGTTGGTCTTTACGCCATTATCCGGGTCCATGGCACGATCTTCGGCGAAGAAGCCGGTGATTTGGCGTTTGTGCATATTGAATGGGTATTGCTACTTGGTTTAATAACATTAGTCTTGGCCGCTTTGGGTGTGCTGGCCGCCCGTGCATTACGTCGTCAGGTCGCCTATTTGATACTAGCGTCAGTCGCTACCTTAATGGTTGCCATCGGTATCAATAATGAAGCCGCCCTTGCTGCCGCTTTGTATTACTTAATCCATTCCACCATGCTTGGTGCAGCAATGTTCCTGATAGCCGATGTGATTATGAAAGGCCGTGGCATTTATTCCGATTCGTTTACCAAAGCTATTCCGATTGATCGGCCAATAATCGTCGGTTCAGTGTTTATGCTGTTAGGTATCGCCTTAACCGGTATGCCACCGTTATCGGGTTTTTTCGGTAAGGTGATGATTTTACATTCTGCTCTTAACCATCCTTGGTTTGCAGCCATTTTGAGCGTGATATTAACTGCCGGTTTAGTGATGATCATCGCGGTAGTACGTTCGGGTTCATTAATGTTTTACAGTGTGCAAAAGGAAGAAGGTCAAAAAACCAGTCCTTTAAATAAGTCGGCTTTCGTGGCTGTTTTCCTGCTGATGCTGGTCAGTCCATTAATGGTAATGTTTGCTAAACCTTTAACCGATATGACCACTCAGATTGCTGGACAGTTATTCAACGGTCAGGCATATATTGATGCTGTATTAAGTACAGTTCCATATGGAGGAGATAACAGCAAATGATTCTTCAGCGACTATTTCCCCATCCATTCCTCACGCTGATTTTGTGGGGTATCTGGTTATTATTGAATAACACCATCAGCCCTGGTCATATCGTGCTGGGCGCAGTGTTGGCAATTTTAATTCCGTGGCTGACCTCCAGTTACTGGCCTGAAAAAATCAGTATTCGGCACCCATGGATGTTATTGCTCTATGTGCTTAGAGTATTGTATGAAATTCTGGTAGCCAACGCCGTCGTAGCCAAATTGATCCTGGGGCCTCAAAAGAATTTAAAACCGGGCTTCCTGCATTATGAACTGAAATTAACCAGTTCTGTCGGCATCGGGCTGTTAGCCAATACCATTTCTTTAACACCAGGAACTGTCAGTTGTGATCTCTCAAAAGATCGTCGCTATTTACTGATTCATGCGCTACATATTGATGACGTTGAAGCGATCAAAGCTGATATTCATCGCAAATTCGAGAAGCCATTGCTGGAGATATTTGTCACATGCTAAATCTGGCCTTATCACTCGCATTCATCATGGTCGGTTTAGCGATTTTGCTAAGCTTTATCCGTCTGATTATCGGTCCGAATACACCAGACCGAATCCTGGCTTTGGATACCTTATACATCAACTCCATTGCATTGCTGATTCTGCTGGGTATAAACCTGCAAAGTGCTCTGTATTTTGAAGCGGCTTTATTAATCGCGGTAATGGGTTTTATGGGTACGCTCGCGCTAAGCAAATATCTGCTGCGCGGCGATATCATGGAATAGAGGCAATTATGCTTGAATGGGTCTTAGCTATCTTGATTTTAATAGGTGCGTTTTTCACGCTGGTGGGTTCAATCGGCCTGTACAAACTATCCGATTTTTATATGCGCTTGCATGGCCCGACCAAGGCCAGCACACTTGGCGTGGGAGCTATTCTGATTGCCTCGGCAATTCATTTCAGTTTTAAAACAGATGGTGTCAGCTTGCATGAAATACTGGTGACGCTTTTCCTCTTTATTACTGCACCGGTAAGCGCACATCTGATGGCAAAAGCCGCCATTCATATCAAAGTTAAACAGGTGGAACGTACCCGCCAGTTGGAAAAATAAATTGACCGAAGTTGAACCACGTAAGCCCCAAATCTGGGTTGATGCCGATGCCTGCCCGGTGGTAATAAAAGAAATCCTCTATCGTGCTGCTACCCGAACAGAAACCCAAACCACTTTTATTGCCAATCATAGCTTAAGATTACCGCCCTCACCTTTTCTCAAGTTCCAGCAAGTGCAATCCGGTTTTGATGTCGCGGACAATGAAATTGTCGAACGTCTGATGAAAGGTGATTTAGTCATCACCGCCGATATCCCGCTTGCCGCCGAAGCGATTGAAAAAGGCGCATTGGCTTTAAACCCAAGAGGCGAACTGTATACTACAGACACTATCAGCGCCCGACTGACCATGCGTAATTTTATGGAAACCATGCGTAGCAGCGGCGAACAGATGGGCGGCCCGTCGGCTTTTAATCAACGTGATCGACAAGCGTTTGGTAATCAACTGGATAAGTGGTTACAAAAGGCAAAGCGTTAAGTCGGAATTCTCCCTGCTATCAAATAGTCTTACTTTTGATGTCACTAGAGGTAAACAACATGAGCAATAAATCTAAATCTACTCAGGCGAAAAGTCCTAACGGCCCGGAAAATGCTGTGGACGACAGCACCATTTCGCCAAAAAGCTCAGTTGAAGTCAGTGACAAAGCAAAAACTAAAAAAGATAAACCGAGAAACGAACGCGATTTAATACTCAATCATGAAGATGCGCAGGCCGCCAGCCCTGATGATATGGCTGCCTGTGGCGAAGAAGATGTAGGTGCCGGTCTGGAATTTTTAGTGACACGCAACGATCATGATAAGTAAGCACTGATCGAACATTTTTTCTCCACTCCACACTTTTTCACTAGCCTTACATCAATCATTTACTCAGCATGCTGAGTAGCAATACCATTCATTGTGCTTCCTGACTTACAGCTCACTTGCGATGTTTTATCTTAATCAATAGAATGATATTGATTCTCATTACCAAATAGCATTCAGGAGCTTTTCGTGAGCAGTGCCCAATCTGTCATCCACCATCATGTACAGGTGCTGTATAGCGAACATCATAACTGGCTGAAAGGCTGGTTATCCCAGCGATTGGGCAATAGCACTGAAGCCGCTGATCTGACTCAGGATACGTTTCTCCGTCTCCTTGGTTTGCCCTCATCGCGCCACTTTTCCAGCAGCGATCAGGCGCGCAGTTATTTACGAGCTACCGCCAAAAACCTCTGTATCGACCTCTGGCGTCGAAAGGAAATTGAAAAAGCCTGGCACGATACACTTTCCAGCTATCCGGAAGAAACCGCGCCCTCAGCAGAAAGGCAGGTGGCCGTGCTGGAAGCCCTGGAAGAAATTAATCTGATGTTGAGTGAGCTTCCAGCCAAAGCCGCCAAAGCATTTCTTTTAGCTGTAGTGTGCCAGATGACAGATGCCGAAACAGCCGTTCAACTGGGTGTATCGGATCGCATGGTGCGTAAATATGTGGCTAAGGCCATGTTGGCCTGCCTGAAACTGCAAGCCTCGCAAACAACTCGCGAACTCATTTCTGAACCACAATCATAAAATGGCTGAACCATCTCATAAGACGTTGGAAGAAGCCGCCGAATGGTTTGCCATTCTTCGTGATGGTCAAGCCAGCAATGACCACAAATCAGGCTGGCGTAAATGGCTTGATGCCAAACCTGAGAATAAAACCGCCTGGCTTTACGTGGAAAAAATCAGCCAGGGTTTCCAGCCCTTACAGCAAACACCCGACCCGCATAACACAGCTGACAATCTATACAATGCCAATCAACGATTACGTCAACGCCGCCGACTTCTCAGTGGCATGGCCAGTATTGCTGTGATTGGTTTAGCAGGTCATTTCAGCTGGAATAGAAAATGGCTGCCTGACAGTGTGATGGCATTGGCTGCTGACTACCACACCGGTGTCGGACAACAAACTGATATCACGCTGCCAGATGGCACGCAGGTATGGTTAAACACAGCGAGTGCCATCAATGTAGATTACACGACCCAACAAAGACGCATTGAGTTACTCCATGGTGAGATCTTTATCGAGACAGCAAAAGATGTCAGAAGGTCATTCGTTGTAGATACGGTGCATGGAAGATTAACGGCGCTCGGAACACAGTTTAACGTGATGAATCAGCAACAGGATATCGAGCTTACCGTCTATGACGGTTCAGTGTCTGTTCATACCAATAACGACCACTATGTTGAACTTCAAGCAGGTGAAACAAGCCGTTTTAATGAAAGCCAGATAATGCCAAAACAAAATGCTGTAACTGCCCGACAGGCCTGGAGGCAGGGATTTTTAGTGGCAGAAGATATGACACTGCAGGAGCTGATTGCCGAGCTTAACCGTTATCAATATGGCTATATCAATATCTCTGATGAGGTTGCTCAGCTGAAAGTGTATGGCAGTTTCCCGCTAGCGGATACTGAACGTGTTTTGGCAATGCTCACCAGCGTTTTGCCCATACAGGCACGTCAGGTGTTTCCAGGGTGGATCATTCTGGAACCAATCCAGAGTTAAATTTCAATTTAATCAAATACCTACAGATTGTTTTCGTTTTATTTCAAATTATGGTTCCGGGTCTACACGCCTCATCCGTTTATATCTGTATCAACACTAAACTCGATGAGGTAAAACAATGGTGAAACCACAACGCCACACACAACCGGGTAAAAACCGATTTAAGCCACTGGCACTTTCGATCCATCTTATTGCTGCTGCCAGCATGGGGACGTTGCTGACACTACCTGCTGCACAGGCAGAAACAACTCAGTCAGTGGCTCAAGCCACGCAACAATTTAATATCCCCGCCGGATCACTAAGCCAGGTACTGGCCCGCTTATCTGCTCAGGCAGGAATCTATCTTGTGGGTGCTTCGGAATTAGCCAGCGGCAAGAGCAGTGATGGATTGCAAGGCAACTATACCGTTGAAAATGCATTAAGCCATATTCTCAACGGCAGTGGTCTGGTCGCAGTGGCTCAAGGTGACAAAAGTTACGCTTTGCATCAAGCCAATCAGGATGATCAAAGCGTCACTTTATCGACGATGAAGGTTCAGGGTCTGGGTATGAATGGCTCGGCCGCCAATGCCTATCGGGTGGGTGATGTTTTCGCTGGTGCACTGGGAAACCTGTCAAAGCAAAATACGCCGTTTACCATTGAAACTTACTCTGAAGATTACATTGCTAATCTGCAGGCACGTTCGCTGGGTGAGTTAACCAAATTTGATGCGGCTATCAGCCTCTCATCGAATAATTTGATCACGGAAAATAACGCATTTTCGATTCGCGGCATCAACCCGGATTTCGATACCGGACAGAAACTCGATGGAATGAATTTCCGCAGCCGTGCCAAAGATCTTCCTCTGGAACACCTGGAACAAGTTCAGATTCTGAAAGGTGCGGGCGGTTTCCTTTATGGTTTTGCTGCTCCCGGCGGAATCATCAATTATGTGCTTAAACGGCCAACTGACGAATTCAAGGCAAGTGTCTCCACCCAATTAATGGACAGCGGACTGTTAATGGCTCATGGAGATGTCGGCGGGCGTGTCGGTCCAGATGACATGTTTGGTTACCGCGTTAATGTGGTAAGTGAGGCTGGTGACACTTATGTCGATGACAGTGAGGCCTACCGTAAATCAGCTTCTGTTGCCGTCGATTTACGTATTACACCGGATTTGACCTGGCAGGCAGATGCACTGATATCTGAGCGTAAAAGTTACGGTGGTTATTTTTCAATTAGTCCTACTGACACAGTCGGCAGTGTTATAGATCCAATTGATGGTGATAAACGTCTTACACCAGACTGGACCCGTTACGAATCAGAACACATTACCACTGGCACTGATTTAATCTGGCAGCTGAACGATAACTGGAACAATAAGCTCTCCTATCGTTACTCCACCAGCTACCGCAACCCGCTGATGCCCATTTTGTACGTGGATGGCGATGGCAATTATTCCGCTACGCTCTTCAATTACAACAATTTATTTAAAAGCTACCATACACAAAATGTACTAAGTGGTGTCATTGAAACCGGCTCCGTTACCCATAACGTAGTTGCAGGCTTATCACATACCCGCACCGTTTCAGGTAATAGCACCGGTATCGGCCAGTTTCGGATTCCGTTGGGTTCAGGTAATTTGTCTTCACCTGTCGAATTTGAACGTCCGGTCGGACATCTTGATAAGGAAGATGCCACGTTTAATTATTATTCCAGAGTTACACGTAAAGAGGTATTTCTTTCCGATACCTTGAATGTCGGTGACAGTTGGGACTTTATTCTGGGAGCACGTTACGGCAGTATTGAAGATAAATATGGCGATTACAAAGAAAATGAAATCACACCTTCCATCGCAGCTATTTATCGGCCCGTCGAATGGATATCACTTTACGCAAGTTATGTTGAAGCCCTTGAACAAGGGGCGACAGCGCCGAATACCGCGCCCAATGCTGGTGAAGTCTTTGACCCGTTGGTCAGTAAACAATACGAGACCGGCATCAAGGTAGATTACGATAACTGGTCAGCCAATCTTGCGATATTCAAACTGCAAAAAGGGCTCACACATGAGGATGAGAATGATGTCTTCAGTCAGGACGGTGAAGCGCATTACGAAGGACTTGAACTCTCCACACAAGCCAAAATCAATCAACAATGGCTAGTTGGTGCCAGTGCAATGTGGCTGGATGCCACCAACCGAAAAACTACTGATAAAAGTCTGGAAGGAAACCCCGTTCATGGTGTCGCTGATAAACAATTTCGTTTATACAGTGAATATCAGGTGCCCAATACACAGCTGACCTTCACCGGCGGCGCGCAATATACCAGCCAACGACCGCTGGATACGGCAAACCAATGGCATGTCGGGTCAGTGACGTTGTTTGATTTGGGCGCTCGCTATGAAATTGAGCTCAACAAACAACTACTGACACTGCGGCTGAACGTTGAGAACCTGACAGATAAAGCCTATTGGCTAACCTCTGCAGGCAGCTCCAGTATTGCTCAAGGTGCACCTCGTACCATCAAATTGGGAGCCCAACTAGACTTTTAATATTTACAAATAGCCCGGCAGTAATTCACTGCCGGGACTTTCTGCATAAAATGAAAAAAGCATAAATCTATCCTGCTTTGCTTTTTTTAAACATGACCGACAAGCGTTTGGTATTTAACTGATAAATGGTTTTAGCAAAAGCTTGAGTTTTCTCACGGTTCCCGGCTGAACATCATTCATCCTAATCAAGTTTGCTGTATCCTGCCTTGAATTTGTGTAAAAAATAATCAAAATAGTGGCTTGTTGTGTTTACACGCAGCAAGCTGTTTTCGTTCAGGAACCCCCATGTTTTTCAAAAGAGCCCTATTACCGATTTCATCGTTGTTCTTCTCGATCTCGCTGTTAGCAACGGGTTACGGTTTATTGATGACATTCATTGGCATATTTCTTAAACAGGAAGGTCTCAATGAGGGCGCCATCGGCTTAATCAATTCCGCTTTTTTCCTGGGCGCGATGTTAGCCGCAATTTTCAGTCAAAAACTCATCGTTACCGTAGGTCACGCACGTAGTTTTTCGGCTTTTTCTGCGATTATGGTCATGGCATTTTTAGGGCACGCCTTATGGTTTGATCCCTGGTTTTGGGCCACATTACGTTTGGTATCCGGTTTTGCCTTTTACGCCATGCTGATCGTATTAGAAAGTTGGCTCAATGAAAAAAGCTCCTCTGAAGACCGCGGCAAAATCCTCGCAATATACACCATCGTATTCTTCCTGGCATTGGCATTAGGTCAATTGCTATTAATACTGGAGATGTCATCCAATACGATTTTCATTCTGGGTTCCATTCTGGTGCTCTGGTCGCTGGTATTGGTCGCGGTGACACGTGTCACGCAACCTGTATTAAAGCCCTTTGAACGTTACAGCATGCCAAAATTATTATCTATAGCCCCTTTGGCATTGGTGGGGAGCTTTATTGGTGGAGTGTTTGTTGGCGCGTTTTACACCATGCTACCGCTGTACGTCTTAAATCTATTTGATCAGCCTAAGGTGGTCTCATTGTTTATGACGATTACCATTCTGGGCGGGCTGATGGCGCAATTGCCTGTGGGCATGTTATCGGATCGTTTAGGCCGTCGGAAAATGCTGGCCTGGTCTGGATTTTTCAGTGTTGGTGTTTTGCTGCTGATGCTGATTTTGCCTTTGATTTGGCGTGATAGTGTGGCGTTGCTTTATACAGTGGGATTTTTATTGGGTGTCAGTTTGTTCAGCATTTATCCCTTGAGTGTTGCCCGGGCCAATGATGTATTTGATGAAAACACCGACCTGGTTGAGATTAGCCGAACCTTATTGTTTTCGTATGGCTTCGGGTCATTTATTGCACCGTTAGTTTTGGGTTTTGTACTGGGATTTTCAGCAATCGCCTTTTTTATCGTGCTGGCGTTGTTTGCCTTGGTATTAGGCTATTACTCATTACAAAGCGAGCGAGTTTCAGAAGACCATATGAATGTCTATGTTGCCGTTCCGGCAGCATCCGGCAGCGTTCTTGCTGAAATGGATCCACGCATGGACGATCAATGGGTAGAAGATCATCGTCCTCATCCGGAGCACGCGCATAATTAATCAAGTATCTAGTCTGTTGATAGCTGGTTTTAGTACCGGAGAATCTTCTCCATCGACTTGCCTTTAGCCAGCTCATCAACAAGCTTGTCCAGATAACGAATTTTCTGCATTAATGGGTCGTCGACTTCTTCAACCCGAACGCCACAAACCACACCTTTGATCAGTGAGCTATTTGGATGAATGGCTGGAGCTTGAGCAAAAAAAGTTTCAAAATCATTTTCCAGTTCGATTTGTAGTTTTAAGTCAGCTTGGTCATAACCGGTCAGCCAACAGATGACTTGATCCACTTCCGCTTTCGTTCGATTTTTGCGTTCAGCCTTTTGAATATAAAGCGGATAAACCTTGGAAAATGGCATGGTGAAGATAGGATGTTTAGCCATTTTTATCCCCAAATAGCGTTGGTCTCATATCAAGTTTGCTGACCCCTTGATATTCCTGTCATTTCACATCCAAAAATGGTTTTGACTTAATTATGGTTTAGGCCAGCGAGAAGTATAACTTTCGGGCAATGATATGCCATTCTCTGAAGCAAATTCATGCGTATACACATCCAGATCTTTTAATAAACTAGGGTCTGATTTTTCTGCTGCACTAGCGATTCTTTTGAATGTCTTTTCAAGATACGTTTGATTATTCAAATACAATCCAGGAGCAATGCCTAATTCGAATAACTCAAGACATTCGCGGCCATTCTGGTTCCTTGTTATGATACATTTAGCTGCTATCAATTGCAGTTGTTTGGTGTTTATTTGTTTTTGGGATACCTTTGTGTAGGACCATCTTTGAGTAAATGTTTCTGGCAGAGTGTGGCTGTTCTCAGCTAAGTGCTGATAGGTTAAATCAATCTGGTTCTCCATTTCTTCTGGATCATGGCTTTCAGCTATTTCAGAACTCTCCAATTGGGAAAACTTATTACTCTTAGATTGCTCTGGTGATACTCCAAGCTCTAAAAGGTCATTACAAGCCTCGCCGGCTTCGTAAATCTGACAATCAATAACAGATGGTGCCAATTTGCCGACTTGTTCGTTATCACTTAGCCATGAAATGACAAGTGCCAGGACAATGAAACCGAGAGTAGTTGATGTTACGGCAATTACTATTTTATTCATTTTTTTTCCTTAGTTTGTCTTCAGGTAAATAATGATGGATATTAAGTAACGAGGGAATGAATCAAGCCTTTTTGAGCCACTTGTTAAATTTCAATTGACTCTGACCCTATTGATCTCTTCCATAAATCCCCCCTTCGCTTGCTAACGCCCTACTCTGCGGTAATTTTGAAGCGCAGCGGAAAAATTGTCCGACAGCAGCGCTTTGTTATGTTCCATCACTATCAGACCCATCTTCTTGCTCGAAATAGTCCCACCACCAGTCCATCGGCATAGGAGATTCTAGTTCCAAATTAAACTTATCTACAAACAACTCATATGCCATATGTACGTACTTACATGACCGGAATAGAAAATCTATATCCAGTGGAGCCTCAAAAAGATCAGGTATTAGGTGATGCTTGTGTAAAGGACTTTCGCAGTCTTTACAGTTATACATCGAAACATGTGGCCACATGTTATGAGCAGCATGGCTAAATGGTTTGTATGCGAACTTATAAAGCCCTTCGCAGTCAGCTTCTTGAGCCATTTTTCTGTAATCAAGTTGTGCCCAGTGCCCTAGATTGACCTCAACAAAGAATTCTCGCCTTTGAGAATTAATCCAAGTCGATTTAATGTCAATTAGCTGTTCAATTTGTTCCTTGTTTTGGCTATCCGGATGATCCTCCATCTCTTTTTTATAGTGCTCCATAAGAAGTTTTTCTTCACCAAGCCCATGCAAAATATACTTCTTTGACCTTTCAACTAAATCCAGCATGATCCACGACAAAGCAATATGAAGATCTGTCATGGCTCTCAGAAATAATGGCCCAGAGTGTCCATTTAAAATATTAGGTGACCTGGCCATCTGTATCGATAATGTTACTTGTCGAGATAACAGTCCACCTATAACGGAGTATGCTTCTAGTTTATCGTATTCAATATTTACCTTACCCCAAAGCTCCTTAAAACTTTCGTTTAAGTATGATTCGTAAGAATCAATTAGCTCTACCAGAGCGCTCTCTTCTTCCATTTAACTACAAGCCTCCAAATCAAATGATTGACTCCAAAATGACTTGGACCACTCGTTCTCGCCACCTTCTGTATCATGAAAGCCGGCACCAGCGTTAATATTTGCTCTAACAAAAGAGGCTACTCTTTTACTTTCATCAGAATCTGGTGCGGTAAAAATAGAATTAAAATCAGGCAGATCAATTTTCGAACTTAAAAATAGTTTCCCCGTAGCGGTCATAGAAATAAATGCCGTAGTTTGAACCTTTGTAGAGTGAAGCGTGTAGCGGTCCAACAGTGCTGAAACATCTTCTTTTAGAAGATCAATTGCTTCTTCTTTATTAACCCCATAAGTGTAATCTTCGAAAATGAATGATAGTGGGTATTTATCCAAAAGATGGTACTGATGGACAAGATTCTCCCGAAGAAAATTTAACCTTGTATCGTCATTAAGGTTATTGAATATTTTTAATTTTTGTTCATCATTCAGTTTGTCGAAATTATTTAGAAAAACTAAAGGTGGCGACTTGTCGTCGTCGAGTATTTCCCGACACTTGATCAAAAACTCAATAATATTATGTACAGCCTCTCGATCACTCGCCCTTAAAAATAGCGCAGATACCCAAATAAGGCATGGCAAAGTATTTTCCCTAAAGGATGTCTCTTTTTAATTTGAGAGCTGCATAAAAGGGGGAATTAGCCTCTGGCCAACTTTTTTATGATCCCTCAGCACCCTTCCTTGATGATTTCTTTTAGCCATACCTGCTTTTACTCATTGTGAAACATAACGCCCGCCATAAACGGCGCGAGGAACGAGCGTCCGGCGACCGCAGGGAGCGTATTTAATGGCTTGGTTATGCATTTACCTAAGCCTACTCATTTCGCCCTTGATTTTTAGTTTACGAAACTCTTCTGTTACTAGGTTTAGGCATTCCGTTAGTTCATCTTCAAGGTAAAAGAAATCCTCCGCTTTTTGGTGAAGCGTATCCATATTTGGATTTGAACCGATAGTGACTAGAAGCGCCTCATGTGCAATGTAATTTCGCTCATTTCTGAGCTTGTTAAGGCGTTTCTTCAACGTCTCATTACCGTTAAGCTTTCCAAATACATTTAAAAGCCTTTCTAGAGGGTAACTCTCTACATCGCTGACAGAAAAATCAAAGTGAACATGATTTTCTACAAGCATATGAATGTAGTCATAGGCAGTACCAATATAAAGCTTGAGAGATAACTCTAAGAGCTGAAAGTTGGTTAACAAACCAACGGCACGATCTTTGTAAAACTTTTGCTCCTGCTTCATCGAGCACCTTTATGCATAACGCCCGCATTTGCGGCTAGTTTGTAGCGCAGCGGAAAACCAGTCCGACAACATGCGCTTGTTAAATTCATTTTGCATTGGAGCCAGAAGGCTTATTTGTAGCTCTAGCATCGATTAAAATTAATTCCTTGCTTTGACTTAACTCCAACTCTTTAAGCGCCTTCAAAATTTTCGTTAGTTCTGAATCAGTAAAATAGAGAATCACTTTTATTGATTTTTTGGTCTGATTGGCCGTTTCATATACCTCGACTTGCTTTGCAAGATTTTGTTTAAGCTTACTATTACTAGCTAGCTTAAACTCAACGAGCGTGCTGTCTTTTGAGCCTCTGGATATTTTGTAATCTACTGGGCCGCGACCATTATTGACCTCCGCATTTACATCGTCTTCTGCAGCGTACCAAGTTAGGCGAAAAATTAGCTGCAGATCAGACTCTCGCTTTACCGGCACTCCTTTTACATAGAACAGACGATACCCATCGTTACTTTCAATAACCTGCTTTAGAAACATAACTCTATTGTAGGCCTCCTCGAAAGTATCACCCTTTTGGGAGTAGAAAACTTTCTGTGCTCGAAGCACTTCAACTAAATTGGTCACCTGCCGTATAAATACAGCTTCAGTTTCTTTTACTTTTTGTTCGCTCAGAGCAACAGCTTCATCTCCATGGTCTTCTTTGTATCTAATGTAGTGATCAATCAGAACAGGGAATTTCAGAAGTGTTCTAGATATTGCCTGATTTATTTCTCTTTGATTTGCGCGCTCTGGTATCTGTCTTAAGAGATATTCATTGATTTGAGCCCGCAGCTCAATATTTGGGATAGATTCAGCTATTTCATCAAAGTCACCAATGATGTCATGCTTATTAATCCATGCCTCGTCCTTCGTAAGAATATCTTTTGGAGTTAGTAAAACGAAATCACCGTCTATATATGGCAAGCTATATCTTTTTGATATCCATCTTCGAGTTTGATAGTCAAACTTTGCATGTTTAACACTGACCTCTTTGCACCTCGATTTATCTAAATGATCCTTTGCAAAGGTCTGGGTGTATTCGCAAAGGTATCCTTTTATCAAATTCGTTGTGAAGTCACTGATAGAGTCTTTTCCCACTCCGTCCTTTATCAAACAAAGCTTTTCGAGATGGCTACTTTTCGTTATCTGTTCATTGCCAAAATCATTGAAAATTGAACTTAAATTTTCATTTAGTGCGCTAGCGAACTTCGCGCCCAATCCCGAGCCACCATTCCCTACTTTGCTATAGCCAAGCCAATTTTGCTTTACTTCTGGGAACAGGAACCAATGCTTTATCAGACCCTTGGAAATAACACCTTTATCTGACATCTCCCTAAGAAAAGTGATGTATTTAATTATTTCCTGATGAAGGTTTTGATACTCATCCTTCTCACTTCCAAATAGCAGAAATGGATCGATAAATACTGGGAGGTCATTAATGAGCGACACATTGAATGCACCGTAAGCATCAAGCTCTTTTTTGGTCACCCCGAAATAGTCTGAAAAATAGATATTCACTCGATCCCTCTTTTTGAATTTAACGCCCTGCACAGCGGATGGCAGACCTGGCACGTAATTGCGTAGCAATTTGAGTGACAGGTTTGCCAGTCCGATGCTGCTTATTGTTAGCTTCTGACTTTTGATTTTCCTTCAACATATTTACCATACCCATCGACAAACAAATCCATAATTCCATCAATATCAAAAATATGGACATAAGGAACCTGTAGCATTCGCTTAGATTTATTTACAACGCCCGGTTTCGCTCTCTGTTTGAGCTTTAAACCAGGCATATATACTTGAATATAAAACCCCTCAAAAACGAAACAAACAGACACGTGATTCAACTTTCTATCTTCATGAATCTGACAGAATGGAGAAATAATCAGGCTCCTCAGTGTTTCTAAGCTAAAGCCTCCCTCTAGGGTTCTGTCAATTAGTCGTTCAATTTTTACAGACAATCTTGATATTGGGACTTTCTCATCATGTAGTAATGCTTGCCTCAAATACTCGTTATCACTATCAAGTATTACTACATTTTTATACGCGTCATGACCTGAGTTTGCTGCTCGCCAGAAAATAGACAGGAAAAACATATTAAGTTTATGCAAATCAATATCTGAGAATGTCAATCCATTTTCTGTTCTTGAAAACTCCCCTTTATGCCCTCTTAATACTTGGAGCGAATATTTTTCATAGTTTTCGTTTAATTTTTTCTCACAGCAACTACAAAGCTGGTGATCCCACCAACTATCACTGCTATAAGTAATATCCTCGCTATCCCTAGAAAAAGTAATTGCTTTTCCAGAGTCACCTCTAAATATCTTTTTAAAGACAGAGTCAGCGATTGCATGAGACTTTTGTATATCTGTCCCAATTTGGCACAGCTTGCATACTTGTGGCATCTCCAACCTCTTAAACAAAGAAGCTAACAGTCTGTTAATGAGGTCTGCGACCTCATAATAATTATTAACGTGAATGGATCATAAATATGATGCATCAAATTTATGCCAAATAACGCATTGAAATATTTAATTTTTTTCCGGTAGGATTTTACTGAATTTATTAATCGTGAATGTTTCACGATTAATTTTCTGCCTGAACAGGCTTGGGGGAGTGATGTGAGCTGAATATCCATATCGGCCTCAAAATGTGAGATAGGTCACAATTTATACGGTTTTTGAAATTAAAACAAACCTTTGATTTATTTGAAATATAACGATGAATCGAAGATTTGAATTTGATTCAGTCGAATTCAGTAGCTGCCATAAAAGTGCACCGGCAATTCAAAATTTTTCTTCGTGCCCTCTGTGTCTCTGTGGTTAATTTTTGAAAGCTGATGAGTTATCAAATATCAACCTCCTCAAATAGTTCTGGTACTTCAGCATCCCAGCCGAATTTTTCGGTGATGTGTTTACGCATGGTATCGCTGGCGACGACTTCACCGTGGGTGACATAAACTTTATCGGGCTTGAGGTTGCCCTGCTCCAGCCAGGTCAGGATTTCATTGTAGTCACCATGAGCGGACATGGAATCCAGGTTATGAATTTCGGCTTTCACCGGCCAGTACGCTCCGTGAATTTTGACGGATTGAGCACCATTCACCAACGCATCACCACGGGTGCCTGGAGCCTGGAAGCCCGCGAATACAACACTGTTTCGTGGATTCGGTAATAAGGTTTTAAGGTGATGTAATACCCGACCGCCGGAGGCCATACCGCTTGCGGAAACAATCACACACGGGTAGCGCATGGTATCCAGTTCGATGGCTTCCTCAACCGTGCGGATGTACTGAGTTTGAGCATCAATCAGCGCGCACTGGCTTTGGTCCAGCTTATGTTCTTTGTGGTGCTTGATGAAAGTCTCCGTGGCCTTGATAGCCATCGGGCTGTTCAGGTAGACCGGCATTTCGGGGATTTTGCCTTCTCCCATCAGTTTATGCACCACATACAGCAGCATTTGTGCTCGGCCAACAGCAAAAGCAGGCATCAGCGTGATACCACCTCGTGCTGCGGTTTTGGTAATGATTTCTGCAAGTACCGCTTCGGGATCTGATTCACCATGAAGGCGATCACCGTAGGTGGATTCGCATACCAGTACATCTGCTTGCTGGAGTGGTTCCGGCGGCCGCATGATAATGTCGTTTTGTCGCCCTACATCGCCCGAAAATACCACTGTGCGGTCTGAAGCTTTGTGATGAACATGCACACAGGATGAACCCAGAATATGCCCCGCGGGGGTAAAGCTGACTTCAAAGCCTTTTACTGGCTCAAATGTTTCGTGGTAATGCAGGGATTCGAAGTGTTTTAATGCTTCTCTGGCGTCTTTTTCGGTAAATAACGGTTCAGGGCTCTGGTGTTTTGAGAACTTCTTGCGAGCCGCATATTTGGCATCTTCCTCTTGGAGATAACCAGCATCTGGTAACAACACATTACACAGTTCGTGGGTGGCCTTGGTGCAGTAGATTTTGCCTTTGAAGCCGTTCTTCACCAGTGCCGGCAGATAGCCGGAATGATCGATATGAGCATGAGTGAGTACCACGGCATTGATAGTTGAAGGATCTATCGGAAATGGCGCCCAGTTACGCCGTCGCAGTGTTTTCACTCCTTGATACAAACCACAATCCACCAGTAACCGGTGGTTATCATCAGAAAGTAGATAGCGGGAGCCGGTTACTGTGCTGGTACCACCGAGAAAGCGAAGTTTCATATGCGTGTGATCCTTGTCTGGCAAATGCTGTTTTAGCTAGAGAACAAGTTTACTGGGGTTAGACATTCAAACAGTTGATATGGGTCAAATCTTTGGTGACTTCTGCTTTACCAATCTTACCAGAGACGCAACTTATCAGAGGACTGCCTTTAAGTTGGAAGACCACCCTACATTGACCATCTAAATTAAAAGGTTCGGTAAAGACTGGAATATTTAGATCTCTTTAATGTAGTAGGGATGTATCGATAGTGAAGCTTATTTTCTCTGTGGTTAATTTCTAAAAGTTAATGCGTTATTAAATACCGGACAAAAATGCCCTGTTTATTTAAAATCAAAAAGTCAGAATTAATTGAAATTCAGGTTAGCCACAGACATGGGCAGATTTGACTGAGCATAATTCAGGATCGTCTTAACTCATGTTCTTGTATTTTTGTTTATATACGTTACTGTAGAAAACACTAAAGCATTTCAATTCTGTAAATCTCTAAGCAGGTTATGCGTAAGGCGAATTCATTTTTCACCTTGAGATACTGTTAGCCACATTGAATGGTTACCCCCTGCAAATTATCGCGTTAGTCATTCCAGTCTTGCAATTGCTGCAAGATATCTTCTTTAACTACCTTAAGGAAATAACATAATGACACTACAACAAAACCATGGAGAAAGCTCAGTGAGTATCTCCACTATTATCGCCGCTTCTAAAAAGTCTGAATATGAGGACAAAGAAGATGAAAAATCACCTCAGGTTCCAAACCCTTCGAAAGGAACCTATCAGCCGGCTGATGATCCGGATGAGGATAAACAAAAAGAGGCTGAAGACGCACCGCCTATGCCGCAGCCGCCTACTCCTCCATAATGCATAAAAAAAGGGCCCACTTTAAATTAAAAACTGGGCCCTTTTTATTCAGTCAGAGAGAATTAATGGTGATGATGGTCACCGGTGCCATCCACCACTTTGACAAACGGTGCGGGGTGTTGCAGCGTGGATTGTCCATGTCCAGAATGGGCTGAATGATCCATTTTATCGGCTGTATCCGTCATATCCATCTGATGACCATGGTGATGTTGATCGGCTTTTACCTGATCATCGTCGCTTGAAATTTCTGATTTTTTCGCTTGATCATTTTGATGCTCTTTATCCAGCCCTTCCATTTCTTCCATCAGATCAATCACGGATTGGGGACCAGTTTCGGGCATGGTTTTTTTGACCGGTTCCACCTCAGCAATTTGATCCCAATACAGTTCACCTGCTTCACATTTCTGAATAACTGGGAAGTACAACACGCTGGTAGCTCCAACGCCGACACGGCCCCGGAAAATAAACTCATCAAAATGAATATCGTGTAATGAATTACCCGTCCAGGTGATCTGTCTTACTGCTTCGGTTATCTCAATCCCATCCTTAAAGAAGGGTCGTTCAACAGGTTTTTTAACAATTTCCAGCTGCCACCCTGCTTTGGGCATGGGTTGTACAAATTGCAGACCTTCGGGAATATCGATGGTAATGGAGGTAGTGGACGAACCATCACAGCCTGCTGTTACGGTGAGTATACCTTTGTAATAGCTGCCACTTTCGGCCTGAGTCTGTTCCAGAAACACTTGAGCATTTGCCAGGCCAGGAATCATCATCGCCAGGTACAGAAGTTTTGTTTTCATATTTACCGCCTTAGTCGTATCCGCTAATAGGTTATACAACCTATGTGTTACTTAAGCATATCGCGAATATTGGATAAATGGGCTTTGCCACGCTCTTTTCGCTCTTCTGGATCGACCTGTGTTTTTTCGGTCATCCAAATCAAGTCTTCTGGTGGTAATTCGCGAAGAAAACGACTCTCTTCACAATCCACCTTTTCGCCATAACGTTTGCGGGTGTTTGCCAGCGTCATTACCAGGCTGCGTTGTGCCCGGGTGATGCCAACATACGCCAGACGCCGTTCTTCTTCGATGGAATCCTCTTCAATACTGGTTCGATGTGGCAGGATTTCTTCTTCCATACCGACAATGAATACATGTGGAAATTCCAGTCCTTTAGCAGCATGTAACGTCATCAGATGCACTGCATCGGACTGATTTTCATCCGCCTGACGGTCCATGATATCCATCAACGTTAAACGTGCAGCAATATCACCTATCGATTTTTCTTCGGTGTCCTGATCAATCATTCGTTCGATCCAACTAACCAGTTCATCGACATTTTCCATACGACGATTGGCTTTATTTGGATCGCCGCTGACTTCTTCCAGCCAGCCGCGGTAATTGATTTCCTCGATCATATCTTTGATTGCGTCCAGCAGATTGCCACGGGCAGCGCGATCAGCAATATCAATCAGCCAGCGGGTAAAGACTTCCAGATTCTGCACTGATTTAGCTGGCAGGCTTTCCGCCAAGCCCATTTCAAAACAGGCTCCGAACATACTGGTGTTACGTTTGGCGGCGTATTCACCAAGCGCCTGCAAGGTGGATGAACCGATACCGCGACGTGGTGTGTTAATCACCCGTAAAAACGCATTATCGTCATCCTGATTGGCCAGCAGACGCAGATAGGCCATGATGTCTTTGACTTCGACCCGCGAGAAAAACGAGGTGCCACCAGTCAAAAAATACGGCACATTATGTTCGCGTAACACTTTTTCCAGCGAACGGGACTGATGATTACTGCGATACAAAATCGCATAATCCTTGAAACTCGCCTGGTGTTTGAGCTTGTGATATAGCAGCTCGGAAATGACTTTTTCCGATTCATGCTCGTCATCACGACAGCCAATGATCCGAATGGCATCGCCCTCACCCATCGCGCTCCATAATCGCTTTTCAAACACGTGCGGATTATGACTGATCAGTTTATTGGCAACTCGCAGGATACGGCCCATGGAACGATAATTCTGTTCCAGTTTAATCAGATTTAATCGGGGAAAGTCCGTTTGCAGTTGCACCAGATTTTCCGGGCGTGCGCCACGCCAGGAATAAACTGATTGATCATCGTCCCCTACCACGGTGAGCTTTTCACGAATCCCCACCAATTGTTTAACCAGCTCGTACTGGCAGCCGTTGGTATCCTGATATTCATCCACCAGCAGATAATGAATTTTCGCCTGCCATTTTTGCAACACATCACGGTGTTCACGAAACAGAATCACTGGCTTTAAAATCAGGTCATCAAAATCCACAGCGTTATAGGCCTGCAATGCCTGCACGTAACGTGGGTAAACCTTGGCAGCAAATTCCTCTTGAGCCCCATCAGCAATCTGGGCGGCTTGTTCGGGCAGAATCAGCTGGTTTTTCCAGTTTGAAATCAGGTTTTGTACTTCCTGAGCGTGATCATTATCAGCTGCAAAATCGCGGCCCATCAAATCACGAAACACAGCCAATGAATCTTGAGCATCAAAAATCGAAAAACCGGGGCGATACCCCAGTGATTTCCCATCACGCCGCAGAATGTTCAAACCAAGCGTATGGAAAGTGGAGACCATCAAACCCCGCGCTGAGGCTTGTCGGGTAGACATCAACTCCGCAACCCGCTCCTTCATCTCACGGGCTGCTTTGTTGGTAAAGGTAACGGCGGCGATATTGCTGGCTTTGATGCCGCACTGCTCGATCAGATAGGCAATCTTGCGGGTAATAACCCGCGTCTTGCCACTGCCGGCACCAGCTAACACTAACAACGGTCCATCGATGTAACGCACAGCTTCCCGCTGTTCCGGATTGAGATCTTTCACTAAATATTAATTCGCTGTGTCGAGGCGTCGATAGCCGATGGCTTCTGTTAAATGGACTGTTTGAATGTCGGGTGAACCGGCCAAATCAGCAATGGTGCGGGCCACTTTTAAAATACGATGATAGGCACGGGCCGACAGACCAAAACGGCTGATGGCTTTTTCTACTAATTGAAAATCCTGATCTGACAAGGTGCAAAAAACCTCTAGTTCTTTATGTTGCAGGGACGCATTGGCTTTATTGGCACGCTCCAGTTGAATCTGTCGTGCCTGAATCACTCGCTGACGAACCACTTCACTGGATTCCGGCGGGACATCATCAGGCTGAGGTCGCAACAGTTTTTTATCCACTGCCGGCACCTCCATCAACATATCAATGCGATCCAATAACGGGCCGGAGATCTTACCACGGTAGCGCCTGACTTGCTCTTCTGTGCAATGACATCTTGCCTGCCCCAGATAACCACAAGGACAGGGGTTCATTGCGGCAACCAATTGAAATTTAGAGGGAAATTCCGCTTGATTAGCGGCGCGGGAAATAGTTATTTTCCCAGATTCAATTGGCTCACGTAAAACTTCTAATACTTTACGATCAAACTCCGGTAACTCGTCAAGGAACAGCACACCTTGATGAGCCAGCGAAATCTCGCCCGGTTTAGGCTGGCTGCCTCCACCGACTAAGGCCACAGCAGAAGCGGTGTGATGTGGCGCCCGAAAAGGACGCTGCATCCAGTTTTCTACCTCAAATCCGGCAGATGATATTGAATGAATGGTCGCCGTTTCAATCGCTTCCTGCTCAGTCATCGGCGGCAGAATTCCTGGAAGCCGACTAGCCAGCATAGTTTTTCCGGTTCCGGGCGGACCAGCAAAAAGTAAACTATGTGATCCAGCTGCCGCGATTTCCAATGCCCGTCTGGCAGATGCCTGACCACGCACATCTGCTAAATCGGCATAATTATTTTGACTATGTTTCTGTTGATTTATATTGGGCGATAAACGCAATTGGTCATGCAAATGTGCACAGACTTCCAACAAGCTCTTAGCAGCAAAACTCTCACCCTGTTTAGTCAGGGCCGCCTCTTCAGCATTTTCAAACGGCACCATTAATTGTCGATTGGCCTCAGATGTGGCTAATGCAGTTGGTAACACCCCGCGAACACCTCGCAGTTCACCGGTAAGACCGAGTTCACCGATAAACTCCATATTACTTAATGATTGCAACGGAATTTGATTGGAAGCCGCCAGAATGCCCAACGCAATCGGTAAATCAAACCGACCACCCTCTTTAGGCAAATCTGCAGGAGCCAGATTAATAGTGATACGTTGCTGAGGAAAATTGAACTGAGAATTAATCAATGCCGATCGAACGCGATCCTTGCTTTCCTTCACCGCCGTTTCCGCCATACCCACAATCGACAGACTGGGCAGACCATTGGAAAGATGCACTTCAACTGTCACTGCCTGAGCATAAATACCGGTCAAAGCACGACTGTAAACCGTGGCAATACTCATATTCCTTCCCTGGAAAATTAGTGTAAGTCGATTCTAGACGATTAGCGCTATGTAATGAAGACCAATCCCGGCTTAATCAAACCTGGTTATCAGTTTCCTATATCAACAATAAAAAAGAGGTCAGACATTGTTAAATGTCTGACCTCTTGATTAGCTAATGGATTTACCAGTTATAGTTAACTGTAGCCAGGACTTCGCGGCCCGGATTGTAATAATTGGCCGTACCGGATCCCACTACGTGTTGCTCATCAAACAAGTTACGTACATAAACCGTTAAATCGGTATTTTGGTAAAACTCGTAACTGAATGAAGAATCAACCAATGTAGCTGAATCGCTCTTTGCTGAATTCACTGCATCGAAGTAGTACGAATCTGTATAGCGAACACCAAGACCCAAACTCATATCCCGAGCCGGAAATGTGTAATGTCCCCAAACCGATGCCATTTGTTTTGGTGTAGTGGTGAATTCATTGCCTTTAATTGAAGCAACTGTATTGGTACCAGTTTGTATTGAACCCTTGACGACTTCAGATTCCATATAAGAATAACCACCTATCAAGCTGAAGTTATCGGTCAATTCCAGCTTGGCTTCAAAATCCACGCCTTTAACATTCGATTCACCAACAGTCTGTTGGAGAATACCGCCGCCATCTTGTACAACAGCGATAGTAACGTCTTCTTTAGTGAGATCATAGATGGCAACAGAATAAAGTGCATTGGCATCAGCAGGTGCATATTTCAAACCCACTTCATATTGCTTGCCGCGTTCTGGATTTACACCGATTGTAGGAGGTGCAACTGACTCCACCATGCTTATATATGTTGAGATTTCATCGTTTATTTTAAAGGTCAACGCGCCACGCAATGAGTTTTCTGAAAACTCATCTGAAGTTTTGATTCCGGCAAGATCTTCACTGGAAAGGTCTAAACGATCATTACGCACACCTGCTGTTACGATTAAACGATCATTAAAGGACAAGTTTTGTTGTAAGAAAACTGATTTGGTTGTGTAGTCTTGGTCGTCACGACGATTTGGTGTATTAAAAACGGGAACACTACCAAACATTGGGTTTGCTAAATTGATGGGGCTTGCAATGCCATAAAAACTGTCGGTGTCTCTGGACGCATCGCGATACTCTGTACCTACAAGTGTGCTGGTGTCAAAATGCTCAAATTGGGCATCATATTGCACAATAGCGTTACCGATAAGTTCTTTAGCCTGACTATCAGTACCGTAATAAGCACGCCCAGTTCCAGCGGCAGTATCCAACCTTTCATCCAGATATACGTAACCAAAATTATCGGTTAAATCGCTGTAGCGTAAATTGGCACGTACGATAAAGCCATTATCAAAATCATGGCTGAACATCCCGGTAATACTGGTGCGTTCTACATCATGGTAGTTAAAATCTGGCTCACCAAAAAACTCGTCACGATCATATTCCCTGTCCATCGGGTAACCACCGCTGTTTGGCGTACTATCGCGGTTCAGGTAATCCAATAATAATGTGGCAGAGGTGAAATCTGTTGGCTCCCAAGTAATGCCGCCCATAAAGAACTCATTATCGTCTTTGGAATGATCGTATTCGCGTTCACTGTCCTGAAATTTACCGGTAAAGCGGTAAGCCAGCGTTTTGTCTTCATTTAATGTGTCGCCGACATCGATACCAACTTCTTTACGATCAAATGAACCATAGCGGGCATAACCACTACCAAACTGCTCAAACTTTGGCGTTTTGCTGACAAAGTTAACAGAACCGCCTGGGTCAGCAGGCCCAAACAAAGTGGAGTTTGCACCACGTAACACTTCAACTCGCTCAAAAGCATAAGCATCTTCACGAACACCACGCATGGATCCCAGTGTCATACCGTCACGATATGTTGTGGCCTGAAAGCCGCGGATCTGGAAATAATCATTACGATCATCCGTACCGTAATAATCCGTGATAATGCCAGGCGTGTATTGCAACACTTCTTCTGTAGTGCTCGCATGGCGTTGCTCAATTTCTTTTTCGGTAATCACTGAGACAGAAGCAGGTGTATCCAGAATACTGGTCGCTACTTTTCCACCCACCGAAATTTCCTGAGCGACGATTGAATTTGCATCATCGTCAGCCATGGCTTGAGTATTAACGATGATTGGGGCAAACCGATAGACTTCTTTATCGCTTTCTTCCTGTGCATTCACGTTAAGAGACACAGCAACTAATGGAGTACATAGGAGAAGAGCAGCAGTATGACGTTGGGACCTAGTGTTTAAAGCTTTTAACGGGATTTTTTTATTATCAATGCGAGACATTTATCTTCAACTTACTAACGAGGAGAGGAATCGCCGCATGTATAGCAACGATGAATTGATAAATTATCAGCTAGTCAAAAATTACTGTCAATAATAATCTAAATAATATTCATTATTATCTACAAATAAATAAAAGTTTGTGATCTCAAGGGTCTGTTGATCATTCAAATGTGGCTATGAAGATCAACAAATCCTTGGATATATTTAAAGAAAATGCTTACTCGATTGTTTTATGAAACGTTAAACTGCCTGACCATCGCCGTCAGTTTTTCACTTAACTTGGCAATTTCCTGGCTGGCTTTGGAGACTTGTTCTGAGCCTTCTGCAGTGCTTTCAGACACGTGTTGAATGGTATGAATATTTCGGTTGATATCGTTTACCACATGACTTTGTTCTTCTGCTGCTGTGGTAATCGATAGATTCATTTCGGTGATGGCACGGACTGACTGTGTGATTGCCAGCAACGAACTTGTGGCTTCAGTGCCCTTGGCGACTAGTTGGGTAATACTCGACTGGTTTTGTTCCATGGACTGAACCGCATTATCTGAACCAGCCTGTAATGTTGAAATAAGCGATTCGATTTCCTGTGTAGATTGTTGAGTGCGTTGAGCGAGTGTACGAACTTCATCTGCCACGACTGCAAAACCTCGTCCCTGATCCCCTGCCCTGGCGGCTTCAATAGCAGCATTCAGTGCCAACAGGTTTGTTTGTTCGGCGATGTTTTTGATGACATCCAGAATAAGACCGATGTTTTCGCTATCCGTCTTCACTTTGGTAATCACGCCGGAGGAATCATTGATTTCAGAGGCTAATGCATTAATTGATGTCATGATTTGTTCAACGACATTTCTGCCTGCTTCAGAGTCAGCTTCACCTTTGCGGGCGGCATTTGATGCTTTCTCAGCATTGGCCGCCACTTCTTCTACCGTTGCCGTCATTTGATTGATAGCAGTAGCAACCTGCGCCGTTTCATTTTTCTGTTTGGCAATATTGGTATTGGTTGTTTCGCTGACTGCCGAGGTTTCTTCAGCGGCGGTCGATAACTGCTCGGATGCAGAAGTAATCCCCACCACCAGCTCCTGAAGCTTTTCAACGAACGAGTTAAATACACTGCCCATCGCTCCGACTTCATCTTTGCTGGTGAAGGTCATTCTTCTGGTGAGATCGTTATCCTGTGCCATCGCGCTGAGGGTACTCATAACCTCTTTGATGGGCCGGACAATATTATTAATAATAATTTTTGAAATGAAGACACCAAGTAATAATGATGCTGCAGCGATGGCTATCAGGCTAAGGATGCTGGTTTTTTGTTTCTGTTCAACGTTACTGACCGCCCGTTGTGAAATGTTATCAATACTCGCCTTCATCGCAGCCAGAGTGACGAATAATTCAGCTTCAATCGTTTTTAGTTCTCGCTGTTCCTCTTCAGACAAATAACCACCGCCGGACATGCTGCCACCCCGTTTGATGACATTGATCGCTGCATCTACATAAGCCTGATAGTTCTGTTGCTGTTGAACGATTGTTTCAATATTTTCCGACATGCTTGTCACATCCACCAGCATTTCAGCTTGCAGGTTGGTGCTTTTGGCTTGCTCAAGAATACCGACGGTTTCAGCCAAGGTAAGCTGACTCTCTGTGGTTATATTTTCTATTTCTGCGAAATGGGTCTTGATGATACTTCTGGGCGCACCAGAGCGGGCATCCAGCAAAAGTGACTGCAAGGTAGCAGCTTTTTTGTACTGAAGTTCGCTGGTCTTGGCGACGCGTCTTTCAAGTGGAATAACCATCTCATTCATCACCGAAAATTCTTCTGAGATTTCTTGCATTTTTAAAATTGCAAAAGCCGCTATCAATAGTTGGGTCAACCCAAGAACAATGACCACGGTGAAAATTTTCTTGCCAATCGGCAGGTTATTTATGAACTTCATTGTTTATCCTGATAAGGGGATCGGTGATGGCTTAAAGCGTTATGCCATATAACAAAAGATTATAACGGCACAGCTCCAGCAAACCTAGGAAATTTTCCCAAGTGAAAATTCTCAAAAGTGACAACAGCCAAACTTCATTTGAAGAAAATGAATATTCTTTTTCACAGTATTTTCACGTTTTATTTTTTAGTGTCTGTGGGAGTCGTTTTTCCAGACCGCGAATAAATTGTTTTAAAAATAACGTTTCAGTCAATTTATAAAGCTTCGGTTTCGCATCCTTGGCAAAGCATTTTTGAACCAAAGGTAATCCATCAAATAATCGTCGTAGATTCACGGAAGACCTTAATCAAACACGGAGAAATCATGCTTCAACGTCGATTGAGCACCGCTATATCCACCGTTCTTCTTTTCACTTCCACCAGCCTCGCAGCGGATCAGATATTGCTCGATGATGGCAGTATTCTTAAAGGTTCTATTAAACAGATTTCTGAAGGCAAAGTGGTTATGGATACTGCTTTTGCCGATGAAGTTACCGTTGATTTCAATCGAGTGACACAAATCAGTACAGATCAGAAGCATCTTATTGAACTTGATAGTAGTGATCGGGTTCTGGGCCAGCTGACTGTTAATGATAAGGGGCAACACCAGTTAACTGGTACAGCATTTGGTACAGTGGATATCGATCCAAAACGGATTAATACGCTGTGGGAAAAAGATGCTGTGCAACCCCAGAATGCTCAACTGGAACAGCAATATCAGCAGGAAATTGAGCAAATCAAAACAGCTCAGGCACAGGAAAAAGCCGCATTGGAAGAAACGTATACAGCCGAAGTGCAACAGCTCCGAGCGGAACGCGAAGCACTACTGGATCCATGGAGCGGTAATCTGGCATTTGGTATTCAGGGAGCCAGTGGTAATACTGATCGAATGTCCGTCACCGGTCGGGGTGAGCTTTTCCGAGAAACTGTGAATGAACGTTTAGGCATGTACCTGGAAGTCAATTATGCCAAGGAAGATGACGAACAAACCGAGAACGAGAAACTGGCGGGTATCAAATTAGAACGTGATATCAGTGAAAACTATTTTGCCCGTGGCAGCGCCGATTTTGAGATTGATGATTTTGAAGAACTGGATTTACGGGCAATAGCCACCGCCAGTCTGGGTCGATTTTTTATTCAGGAACCGGATTTAGTCTTTAAAGGCTTTGCCGGTGTCGGTTATCGATTTGAAAGTTACTCTGATGGCACCACTGAAAAAGATCCAACGGGCGTTTTAGGTTATGAAACCAATTACAACCTCAATAGCCGAATGAATCTGTTTCACGATTTAACTTACTACCCTTCGTTTAGCAGCCCCGGACAAAATTATCTGCTGGTCACTAATTTTGGCGCTGAATTGCCAATTACCAACGATGAAGCCTGGAAGCTACGCGCCAGCCTGAGAAGTCAGTACAACAGTCAACCAGCCGGCGATGCTGAAACGACTGATACCAATTATCGGCTGAATCTGGTTTACGATTGGGAGTAAACAGACCCTAGGGATTATCCTGTAGCAGATAATCGACAAACTCCGGCCGTTTCTGTTGAGCGGCCGGGTGTTGTCGCCAGACAAGTTGGATGGACTTTCTTAAAGCATTATCTTCAATCGGAATGGCGCATAAACTTCCATGCCTTACCTCATCGGCAACGGCAGAGGCAAATACCAGTGAGATACCCAGCCCCGCCCGAACTGCCTGTTTCACAGCCTCTGTGCTTCCTAGTTGCATTGTGACTTTGGGCATCTGCTGAAAATCCTGTAAATACGTTTTCAGCAATCGACCTGTTCCACTCCCCGATTCACCGCCTATCAAATCCAGTCCGGCTAAAATTGATTTACTTATTGATGGCAGCTTTGCCAGCGGATGATCCGTGGGTGTAATCAACACCAAAGGTTCTATTTTCCAGGTTTGCGATTCAAACCCGGCTTTAGATGACCACCATTCCATCAGGGCAATATCGATTTCAGCGTTTTCCAGTTTGTCAGCAACTGTAGGATTGTTATCAATCAGTAAGTCCAGCTTGTCTTCCTCCTGTGATTGATGGCGAAGGAAATCATGTAAATAAGGCTGCAATAGATAAATACCGATATTGGAACTGGCGCCCACTTTAAGCTTGGGTGACTTAATTGCCAGTAACGCTCTGTCCTGTAGACGTAACATGCTCTCAGCATAAGGCAACAACCTTAACGCATGTTCTGTCGGCTGGCAGCCACTACGTCCTCGCTGAATCAGTGACACCTTCAGCATTTCTTCCAGCTTTTGAATATGCTGTGTGATGGTAGGTTGAGCCAAACCCAATTGACTGGCCGCCGCCTGAAAACTGTGCTGCTCGATCACGGTTATCAGGCTTTTCAGCCAGATCAGGTTGAGCATGACATTTCCTTTTTGTCAGATAACTGATTTGCTGGATCAAGTGGCTGTTCACCTCGTAATACGCTGAGAATGTTTTCAGCGGCACGTTGTTCAATGGCCAGTCGTACCTTGCTTACAGCTGAACCGATATGTGAGGTGAATAGTGTTTTGGGATGCGTCAACAGCTCCTGATCGATTTCACCTGGTCGATCCGCTCTTGCCCAATCCTCCATTTCAAATACGTCACTGGCATACCCAGCCAGATGGCCCTTACTCAGCATGCGTAAAACGGCAGCTTCATCGACAACTGAACCGCGACAAGGATTAACCAAAAACGCACCGGACTGCATCTGCTTTAAACGCGGTTCATTCACTAAATGCTGCGTTTGCGCGTTTAAAGGCAAGGCCATAATCACAATATCTGCCTGTGCAAGCGCTTCATCCAGTGACACAAACTCCAGGTTTAATGCCGCCTGTTTTTTAGCAGACAAAGGCTGCTGATCGGTATAAATTAATTTTGCATCCCAGCCAGATAGCCTTTGAGCAATCGCCTGACCAATCGCTCCCATGCCGATAATGGCAATGGTAGAGCCTTCAACGCCAAGCCCATAAAATTGTGGTCGCCAGCCTTTAAAATAACCGCTTCGCACATGTTCATCGGACGCCCGAATATGGCGGATCAGCCCGACCATCAGACCAATGGTCAATTCAGCCGTGGGAACGGTCAGTAAATCCGGCACAAAGGTCAGCCAGACATTGTTCGCCGTGCAGGCTTCCACATCAAAATTGTCGTAACCTTTTAATGCAGCACCGATTACTTTCAATTTCGGGCAGGCCTTTAGGAAATCAGCATCAACCCGATCCGGCATAAACACCATTAACGCATCCGCATCCGCTGCCAGCTGAATGGTGTCATGCCGTGAAAGACTGCAAGTTGTCTGATTGGTTATCACATCACAATGCGGTGCGAGCATTTCCAGCACTTCATCATGTACTTTATGGGTAATCACCAGTTTTGGTTTCATTGTCATCCTTTACTTGAATTTTTTGCGTAACACGCCGCTTAATGCGTCAACCAGCGTAACCATCAACAGAATCACCAGCAGAATCGCAAATACTTCCTGATACTGCATAATGCGTAGCGACCCCATCAGCTCAAAACCGATGCCGCCGGCTCCGACCATGCCCATGACCGTGGAAGCACGGAAGTTATATTCCCAGCGATAAATGGCCACATCGGCAAACTGAGGCATTACTTGTGGCAGAATGGCGTGATATAACACCTGCATTGGCGAAGCGCCGGCTGCTCGGGCTGCTTCAACGGGCGCTTCATCCACATGTTCTATCGCTTCAGCAAAGAACTTGCCCACCATACCGATGGAATGCAGTGCCAAAGCCAGGACACCGGGTAATGCCCCAAATCCCACAGCGGCAACAAAAATAATCCCCATGATTAGTTCTGGGACCGACCGCAACGCATTTAATACCACCCGGGCCAGTTGAAACACCACACCATGTGGTGAGGTATTTCGTGCAGCCAGAAACGCCATCGGGACTGAAAACATCACCGCGATTGCTGTGCCGGCAATACTCATCGCCAGGGTATCCAATAAGGGTGAAAACCAGTCACGAAGATGGGTAAAGTCGGGTGGAAATGATTCACTGGCCAATGTGCCAATAGCGGGCAAACCATTCGCCAGTAATTCAAAATTAAGGACATTGACATACCAGGCTGCCAGCAGAATGATGGCCAATAAGGCCATCACTTGCAGAGTTTGTTTTTTCCAGCGCTGGCTGTAACGTTTCAGTGCCTCTGATTGTTCAAGGACATGGGTAGTCATAAATCAACCTTACATCTTGGAAAAATCAAGATTCAGTAATTTGCCCATATCACGAATCACGTCATAGTCTGCATCGGTAATCGGTGCAAAACCCTCGGCTTTAAAGTTCTTCAACACTTCTTCATCATCCAGACTTATAAAGGCGTCTTTGATTTGCACTTTCAGTTCATCATTCAGGTTTGAACGCATGGCCCAAGGGTATTGAGGAAACGGCTTACTGTAACCCAGCACTTTTACCTTCGCCGGATCAATCAGTTCACGTTCTACGACATACTTGAAAATCACTTCAGACAAGCCACCGGCATCGGCATTTCCATTGGCCACATTCACTGCAACGGCATCATGGCTTCCCACAAAATGCTGTTCATAATCAGTTTCGGCTTCGATCCCACCTTCTTCCAACAGCACCGTTTTAGGGATGAGATGGCTGGAGGTAGAAGCCCGGTCACCATAGGCCATTTTTTTACCTTTGATATCCGCATATGAATTTACACCGGAATCGACGTTGGCAATCAGAATAGAGCGATAGGTTGGCACCCCATCTATCACCATGGCAGCAAACGGTTCAATCTCACTTTTCGATTTCGCCATCACATAAGAAAGTGGTCCAAAATAGGCTAAATCAATACGGCCAAAGCGCATCGCCTCAATCATCGAGGAATAATCGGTGGTGACAATCAACTCTACTTTTTTATTCAGCGTGGATTCGAGATAGTCTTTTAACGGTTGATTCCGCTTGATGAGCTCTGAAGCATTTTCATCGGGCAGTAAGGCAACTTTTAACGTATCCGGATCTGGGTCAGCATCAGCCGCCATGCTTGGGGCAACGGCAGTGACCAATAAGGATGTCGCTAACAGTAATTGTTTAAACAGTTTCATCAGGCAATCTCCAGTTGTGTTGCAGTTTTAGTAGGTAAACGTTCAGGGGAGGATTTGGGTTGGCTATCTTGGGTGGATTTATTTTTTTCAGCAGGTTGCTGGTAAATCAACGCCAGTTGTTTGTCATCAAGCTGTTCAGGGACAGCATCAAACACCACTTGTGCATTCGCCAGACCAATAATGCGATCGGCAAACCGTTTGGCGTATTCGAGCTGATGCAAAGACACAATGGCGGTGATACCGTCTTCGGCACATATTTTTTTCAGCTGAGACAGGACTTTTTCGGAAGTAGCAGGATCCAGACTGGCAACTGGTTCATCTGCCAGAATGATGGTGGGCTGCTGAGCCAAGGCTCGGGCAATACCAACTCGTTGCTGCTGACCACCGGATAACTGATCGACACGTGCCATGGCTTTATCCGCCAGCCCAACCCTATCCAGGCAATGTAATGCCAGCTCCAAATCGCTTTTAGGCATTGGCATCAAGCTGCGCAGAAAGGAGTGATATCCCAGCCGCCCCATCAGCACATTTTGTAAAGCAGTGTGACGCAGGATCAATTGATGATGCTGAAATACCATGGCTGTTTTACGGCGATGTCGGCGCAGGGTACGTTGATTGTTCAATACCCCGAATTCAGCTGAAATCACTTTACCTGAAGTCGGTTTGACTAGATGATTCAATGCCCTTAATAACGACGATTTTCCGGCTCCTGATAATCCAAGCAGTACATTGAATTTGCCAGCTTGAAAGTCGATTGAAGTTGTTCGTAATGCTTCAATACCACCTGGATAGGTAATACCAAGATTATCAATTGAGAGAATCGATTGAGATGTCTTGGTTGCAGTCATATCATCACCTTTCGCAATATTTAGCACCGCAGTATTGCGGTTCACAATCGAATGCTAAGGTTTGTATATGACCGATAAATGAAGGTTAAATGACGATTTAATGACAGAAGGTGTGGTAAAAGACATAAAAAAACCGCCGTACTGCAACATACGGCGGTTTAGCAAAATCAGTTTCAATACAATTTAATCAAGATAACTGCAGCAATAATCGACTAATTCCGTAATTTCGATATCAAATGATGAATTAGCCGGTACATTGAATGACTGACCGTAGGTAATCGGTTTCCACTCAGTGTCGCCATCGAGACGGTAGCGCAGTTGGCCGGCGAGAATTTCCATTAACTCGGCTTTCTCGGTGCCAAATTTATATTCACCCGGCATCATAATGCCAAGTGTTTTATAGCTGCCATCCTCAAAGGTCACCTTGCGGCTGGTGACTTTGCCATCGAAATAGATATTGGCTTCACGGGTTACCGTGACATTTTCAAATGTAGACATAGGATTCTCTAATGATAAAAATGTGGAGAAATATACGCCGGAGTTATCAAGGTGTCATCCAGTCTTTCATCTCTTTAAAGCCTTTTGGCACTTCATAGACGTAAAGCGTATCGGTTTTGGTTTCTGACCAGGTAGCACCATTACGATCTACGTAATGAATGGTGTCACCCTCTTTTTTGATTGCATAATGTACATAGGGACTGCTTGATTTAGGGTCGGTAAACACAAAACCATGCTGCATTTTTAACGGTACGTCCCTATCAACACCTTTCTGAAAGGTGCCCAATGCCTGGGTAACCCGCCACCAATAGTAATCGTAGCGTGTGGCATTATCTTTATATTCCATGGCTCGGATATGCTTTGCGCCCTGCATATCAGCTTCTTCATGCCAATAGCCATCCAATTCCTGTGCACTGATCTGCGGTGGACGCACAAAGTTATAAAGTCCGTTTTTGAAACTGAAGCTTTGTTTCTGCCAGTCCACTTCGGTGGTAATGGTTTTATTGGTTTTTTTGCTGCCCTCTACAGGCATCATCGTCAACTGATCATCAGCTGATAATTCAACCTGATAGGTATTCTGTGGATCAGCTTCACCGGCTGGTGATAAAAATGCGATGCCATTATCAAAGGTTAAAACCCCACGTCCTGAGGTATCCACCCAATGTCCTTCAAGGCTTTGCTTATGGTTTTGACTGATCGTAGCAGCAGATTGTGTAGACGTATCTGCCTGAACACCTGCCATCATTGGCATGATCAACACCAGCAGCGCTGATGGGATCAAAATCACTGATTTTTTCATTTCTCTACTAACGTCCTTTTTAGTGATGGTAAAACGTTTATTTTGTATTGAGCTGTTCCAGTTCTTCTACACGTTTTTCCAGAGCTTCCAGCTTTTCACGGGTACGTAGCAACACCTGCGACTGCACTTCAAACTCTTCTCTGGTCACTAAATCCAGCTTGTTAAACGTAGAGCTCATTGCAGCACGAATATTCTTTTCAGCGTCTTCACGCATCTGCAGTAAGCCTGGTGGCAAGGCACGGGTAATAGTGTCGGCGATTTCATCGAATTTTTTCGGATCTATCATGAGGCTTCCTTTAAGTTTGGTTACTCAAGCTTATTCTACTGTAAAGCAGAATAGACTGACATTTTGGTGACAGTTTTGACTAATAAAAATCTGCTCTTGAAAGCGTAAAGCGCAAAAATAATCTGAGTTTATAACGGTAATCCTAAAAAAAAATAACACTATTTATTACAGAACTATTACAAATGACTTGAATATTCACTTGGTTATGCAATATCCTCAGATACTGGTTTATATTAGTGGCGCTAGGACGGTATCTAAATTGCTTCTTACAGACGACTCAGCTTCCCAAAAAAGCAGTCTTAACTTTGACTCACTGTGGCACCTTTATACCAACTGGTTTGAAGAACCCAACGTACGTCGAGGTGGCTGGAGTGGCGTTATAAAACAACCTATTCAGGTTGATTCGGGAGCCGTCGAGGTTTTTATCAAACGCCAGGAAAATCACTCCAGTAAAACGCTATTACATCCTTTTAAAGGTCAAGCTACCTTCTACAAGGAATACCGCAATATCAGGCGTTTAACCAAAAAAAATATCCCCACCCTGAATGCGCTGTTCTTTGGGCAGCGTGGCATGAAAGCCATCCTGGTGACCAAGGCACTTACTGATTATCAACCGCTGGATATCGCTTCACTGAAACTGGATCGTCCGCAAAAACGTGCATTACTCACTGAAGTTGCCAAAAACCTGAGATTAATGCATCAGCATCACTACCAGCACAACTGTCTGTATCCAAAACATATCTTTGTTAAATATGTGAATGGTGCATGGCGAGTCCGGTTTATTGATCTGGAAAAGCTCAAATGGCAACTTTTTAAAAAAAATGCCATTCATCGCGATTTGATTACGCTTTATCGCCACTCTGGTGGTAACTGGTCCGAAAAAGATCGTCTGTTTTTTTTCCGCGCTTATCAGCAGGAAGCAAAACTTTCAAACCGTTCCAAAAAATTATGGCGAAAGTTACAAATGAAAAATGCCACAAAAAGTAAAATGATTTTTACTGAATTGTCAGCGACATAACTAAAAAATCATTTTCCTCTCAACAGAGAACCTAATATTCCACGCACTAAGCGTCGACCAATCTGGCTTCCAATCGAGCGCATCGCGCTTTTGGCAAAGGCTTCAAATATTGATTGACGATTACTCGCACGCGATGGTTTCACCGTTACCTTCATTGCTTCATTCTTTTCTGCCAAAGCTGCCTGCTGCATTTTTTCAGCGCGTTCAGCTAGCACTTCATGGGCAGACTCACGATCCAAAATCTTGTCATACACTCCGGCTAGCAGAGAGCTTCGCAATAACTGCTGACGTTGCTGAGGCGTAATGGGTCCAATCTGACTTTGAGGAGGCTTGATCATGGTGCGTTGCACAATCTGCGGACGCCCCTTTTCATCCAGCATTGATACCAGCGCCTCTCCAACGCCCAAATCAGTAATCACTTCCGTGGTGGAAAACGCCGGATTATCACGAAAGGTTTCTGCCGCTGCTTTCACTGCTTTTTGATCTTTGGCAGTATAGGCACGCAGTGCATGTTGAATACGATTACCCAGCTGACCTAATACACTATCGGGAATATCAGTCGGATTCTGCGTCACAAAATAGACGCCAACACCTTTGGATCGAATTAATCGCACCACCTGTTCAATCTTGTCCAGCAGTGCTTTGGGTGCATCATCAAATATCAGATGCGCTTCATCAAAAAATAACACCAATTTGGGTTTTTCCGGATCACCGATTTCCGGCAACTGATCAAACAATTCGGCCAGCAGCCATAATAAAAAGGTGCTGTATAACTGCGGTGACTGCATCAATTTATCGGCTGTCAGCAAATTAATAACGCCTTTGCCATGCACATCGGTTTGCAGCAAATCATCGAGATTTAATACCGGTTCCGCAAACAGCTTGTCCGCCCCCTGCTCTTCCAATACCAGTAACCGGCGTTGAATTGCCCCCACACTGGCCGCAGAAATATTGCCATATAACGTCCTGAATTCGCCTGCATTTTCAGCGACGAACTGCAGCATGGCACGTAAATCCTTCAGATCCAGCACCAGCCAGCCATTATCATCCGCTACCCGGAATATCAGAGTTAACACACCTTGCTGCGTATCGTTGAGATTCATCAACCGGGATAACAGTAATGGGCCCATATCGGAAATGGTGGTACGAACCGGATGCCCCTGTTCACCGAACACATCCCAGAAGGTGGTTGGAAATCCCGAAAACTGAAAGTCCTCCAGCTGCATTAAGGTGACACGTTCACTGATTTTAGGATGCGGTTTACCAGGCTGACTAATACCAGATAAATCGCCTTTAATATCCGCAGCAAACACGGGTACACCAATATTACTGAAAGCTTCAGCAAGTCCCTGAAGGGTCACGGTCTTCCCGGTGCCAGTAGCTCCAGCCACCAGACCGTGACGGTTGGCCATTTGGGGTAACAAAAAAACCGGTAGCTCAGCCTGTCCTACAAACATGGGTTGTGCCATATGCTCTCCTTAATCTGTGCCAATTCGGTCTCGAAATCCTGATGGGATATTAAACACTTTAAATGTCTCGTATATCAGCTTATCGGTTTGCGGACTATTCTGATGCAAGCTATGCTGTAGTCAGTCACAGCAGACTTTCTGCCACATCGTAACGTTAAATAATAAGCTTTTTAGTAAAGATTTCATTAGGGATTTGTCATGACATCAATCGAAATATGGGCCATCGGCATTGTTGCAGCAGTAATTACAGGTATTTTGGGGTTTCTGTTGGGTCGGCGGCAACCCGTTGGCAGCCCGGAACAGATGAAACAACTGACCCAGGCGCATGAACGTCAATTAGCGCAGACGCAAGCCGAACTGGATGCCTATCGTGAAGAAGTGCATGCCTATCACGAGAAAACAGCCAATCTGTTTGTATCAATTGCAGCACCTTACAAAGAAATGTTTGATCATCTGACTGAAGGTTATGACAAGCTTGGTAATTTCACCGAACGCAAAGTATTACCCGATCGTGCCGGTGCATTATTGGATGGTCCGGATGCCAATAAACATATCCCACCCGAGCTGACAGAAGATTTAAAACCTAACCCCGATTACAGCAAGGTAAACCCGACGGCTGTACAAAAGGATTATTAACAAATCATCTAGCGGATATTGGCGAGTAACCGCGCCAATCCGCTTTCCCTTTGATGTCGACGTAATACTGCCTGCTGCAAAACAGGCTGTGTCGACAGGATATTCACGTTTTGCCTTGCTCTGGTAAGCGCGGTATAAACCAGCTCCCGACTTAACATGACCGAATCTTCCTGGGGTAATAACAGTGAGACGTGGTCAAACTCTGATCCCTGGCTTTTATGTACCGTCATCGCAAACACTGTTTCATGGGCCGGTAAACGGCTTAATGGCAACCAGCGTAACTCCTCACCGAATAGAAAACAGGCCTGCAGTTCCCCTTCGGCAGTCGGCAAAACCAAACCAATATCACCATTAAACAGATTCTGCCGATAATGATTCTGCGTAATCATCACTGGCCGCCCCGGATAATATGGCTGCGCTGCTCTCCAGCCACGTTTTGCCAGAAGCTGGCTCATCAGTTGATTCACCGAATACACCGATTGCGCTCCATTTTTCACCGCACAAAGCATCCGATACGCTTCAAATGCCTGAATACAACTCACCGCATCTGCCCGTTTTTCGATAGTCTCAATAAAATGCTGATATCCGTTGAGTAACTGGGCCTGGATATTCTCTGTTGAGGGCACAGTTAAGGCGGATAAGGATTGATTTACCAATAAATCCGTTACCTGTTCAGCATCTCCTCTATTGACTGCCTGAGCCAGTTGACCGACCTGCCCTCCCGCTGCAAAACGATAGCTGTGCTTTAATTTGACCAGCGAATCCTGCAATGGATTGTCATCTCTCGAAACCGGTAGCTCTATTTCGCTGATCTGTTTCACCCAGGATCGGAAATCAGCCGAAAAATCCGG
>SWCD01024142.1_pt1 | contig 39929 bp, 31 predicted proteins | sample 4693011 | NCBI WGS metagenome assembly SWCD01 (sample SAMN10267278, study PRJNA491770) | bioreactor metagenome | isolation source: DHS bioreactor inoculated with marine | place: Japan: Omine Ridge, Nankai Trough
ATGGCGTAGAACAGGTCGCTGATGCGCGCGCGGTGCACCAGGTCGATCTGGCCGAGCGCGTACAGCGCCAGGCCTTCGGCGTGGAAATGCTGGGCTTCCTGGAACAGCTCCACCGCCGGGCGCGCGTCCAGCTCGTCGTGGACCTCGCGCAGGCGCCGGATCACCGGCGGCTCGTCGTCGTGCACGTCGGGCACGCGGCCTTCCGGCGCGGCTTCCACCTCGGACACGTTGGCCACCAGCACCGCGTGGTGCGCGGTCATCGCGCGCCCGCATTCGGTGACGATGCGCGGCTCGCGCAGCGCGTTGGCCGCGCAGGCGTCGGCCAGCGGCTGCACGATGTTCGCCGCGTACTGGCTGACGCTGTAGTTGACCGAGTTGAAACTGCGCGAGCGCGTGCCCTCGTAGTCGATGCCCAGCCCGCCGCCGACGTCGACGTGGGTGATCCTGGCGCCGAGCTTCGACAGCTCGACGAAGTAGCGCGTCGCCTCGCGCATGCCGTTGGCGATGTCGCGCACGTTGGAGATCTGCGAGCCCATGTGGAAGTGCAGCAGGCCCAGGGTGTCGGTCATGCCGGCTTCGCGCAGCGACTTCCACAGGTCCAGCAATTGCCGCGGCGACAGCCCGAACTTGGCCTTGTCGCCGCCGCTGTTCTGCCACTTCCCGGCGCCCAGCGACGCCAGCCGCATGCGCACGCCGAGGCCGGGCGTCACTCCCAGCGACTTCGCCTCTTCCATCACCAGCGACAGTTCGGATGGCTTCTCGATCACGATGTAGGTCTGCAAGCCGAGCTTGCGTCCGATCAGCGCCAGGCGGATGTATTCGCGATCCTTGTAGCCGTTGCAGACGATCAGCCCGCCCGGCCGCGACAGCGCCAGTACCGCCATCAGCTCCGGCTTGCTGCCTGCCTCCAGGCCGAAACCCTCGCCGTGGTGCGAAGCCAGGGTGCCGGCGACGCCGTAATGCTGGTTGACCTTGATCGGATACACCGCGGTGTAGCCGCCGGTGTAATCCCAGTCGGCCTGCGCGCGCGCGAACGCGTCCTGCAGCGTGCGCAGGCGGTCGCCGAGGATGTCGGGGAAGCGCACCAGCAGCGGCAGGCTGGCGCCTTCGGCCTGCGCCCTGTCGACCACCTCGGCCAGTGCGATCTGCGGGCCAGCCTGGCCCTGCGGGCGCACGCCGATGCGGCCGGCGTCGTCGACGTCGAAATAGCCCTCGGACCAGTGCGGGATCGAATAGGTCTTGCGGGCTTGCTCGGGCGACCAAGCGGTCATGGGCACGGACCGGAAGCGGTGGGGGACAGGCATTCTAGCGCCCGGGCGCCCCCGGATCCCCCACCCGACTTCGCTACAATCCGCACACACAGTCCGGATCGGCCCAATCCCTCCATCGTCATTCCCGCGAAAGCGGGAATCCAGCGGCTTCCAGCACGCCGACCCTGTGCGGATCGGGTGTCGCTGCCGCTCACGGCTCTCGCGGCATGCGGCCACAAAGCACTGGATTCCCGCTTTCGCGGGAATGACGGCAACCCCAAGGCAGCACCAGGCCCATGACTTCCCCGCAGTGGCTTTACGAGCATTTTGAACCCGCCGGCTCCGCCATCGGCTTCCGCGTGAGGCGCAAGCTCGACGAAGTGCAGTCGGTGTTCCAGAAGATCGAGATCTACGAATCGACCGACTGGGGCAACGTCATGCTGATCGACGGCGCGATGATGCTGACCGCGCGCGACAACTTCCTCTACCACGAGATGATGGCGCACCCGGCGCTGTTCACGCATGCCGACCCGCGGCAGGTCGCGATCATCGGCGGCGGCGACTGCGGCACCCTGCGCGAGGTGCTGCGGCATGCCGGCGTACGCAAGGCCGTGCAGTGCGACATCGACGAGCAGGTCACGCGCATGGCCGAGAAGCATTTCCCGGAGCTGTGCGAATCCAACGGCGACCCGCGTGCCGAACTGCTGTTCGACGACGGCATCGCCTGGATGGCGAACGCCGCGCCCGGCAGCCTGGACATCGTCATCGTCGACTCCACCGATCCGGTCGGCCCGGCCGAAGGCCTGTTCAACAAGACCTTCTACGAATCCTGCTTCCGCGCGCTGAAGGACGACGGCATCCTGGTGCAGCAGTCCGAATCGCCGCTGGTGCTGCTGGAACTGATCAAGGAGATGCGCGGCGAGATGCGCAAGGCCGGCTTCACCACGTTCCAGACCCTGCCGTTCCCGCAGCCCTGCTATCCGACCGGCTGGTGGTCCTGCACGCTTGCGAGGAAGTCAGGCGGCTTCGGTTTCCGCGAACTGGATTCGCGCAACAAGCCGTTTGCAACCAGGTACTACAGCGCTGATGTCCACAAAGGCGCGACGGCGCTACCGCCCTTCGTGTCCGCCGCGCTCGGGGCCTGACGGCTGCCGCCAATCGCGCAGGCCGGGCCGGTCCACGTCCATCACCTGCCGTGCGCCACGTCGGCCTTCACCAGCGCGGCGATCTCGTCGTTGGTGATCGGCGTCAGGCCCAGTCCCCAGCGCGCATTGAGCAGCACGATCATCGATTGCGCCCAGGCCGCGTTCCACGCCACTCCGTCGTGGCCGTCCTCCAGCGTGGCGTGGGTGGGGCTGTCGCCGACGGTATTACCGACCCGGATGCCACCGGGCAGCACCAGGTCGCGATAGGCGGGCCGGCCGCGCGCGTCGCGCCCGCCCCAGCGCGCCGCGTACCAGGCGCGGTCGTTGAAAAAGGCCAGCCGATCGTCGGCACGCGCCATGTCGAGCAGGCTGCGGTCGTACGCGTCCAGCGCCTGGTCGATGTTGGCCAGCGCCGCGGGCGTCCACGCGTGGTCGAAATGCTTCGCGCTGTTGCTGTCGTTGAAGCTGCCGACCAGCACGATACGCACGGACGGATGCCGCTGGTGGATCGCGGCCACCGCAGCCTTGATGCTGCGCTCGCAACCGGCGATCCTGGCCGTCACCTGCGGATCGTGCGGATCGCGTCCCAGCCGCTGCAGCGAATCCTGGGTGCCGAAGCTGTTGATGCCGATGCGGATCACCACCACGCCGGTCCGCCACGGCGCCGGATCCTGGTCCATCAGCGCGACCAGGCTGGGGACCTCGCGGTAACCGCCCATCAGGTCTTCGCAACCGGCTCCCGACACGGCGAAGTTGTAGCGATAATCCTGCTTGCGGGGCGCACGCGACGGCCAGCCCAGCAAGGCGATCAGGCGCGCGATGCGGCCGCGGGTGCCGTAGACGCCCCACGCGCCGGTGTCGATCTCGTCGCCGCGCAGTCGCGCCAGGATCTCGTACCAGTTGAAGGTGCCGGCCCGGTAGGCGCCGCCGCGCTTGGGGCTGCCCTCTGGAAAACTGATCCGGTCCTGGAAGGCGTGGCTGTCGGAATCGCCAATCACCGCAAGGGCCAACCGCCGCTGCGGATCCGGCACGCCCGTCGCCATGGCCAGGCCTGTCATCGCCAGGCACAGCGCGCAGAGCGCAAGCGACAAGGCCCGCTGCCGCGCCGCCGCGCCGCGGCTTCCGGCATGGCCGCGGATGCGGCCACCAGGCTGCGTCCGGCGACAGCCATCGCGTGCAGGTGACGCGCGGACGACATCAAGTGCCCGCTGTGCTGGTCGCATATCGCAGGATTTCAAAGCGCGTCGCCATCGAGCTCCCCGGTGCGGATCCGCACCACCCGGTCCAGTTCCCACACGAACACCTTGCCGTCGCCGATCTTGCCGGTGCCGGCGGCCTGCATGATCGCTTCGACCACGGCGTCGGCCTGGTCGTCGGTGACGGCGACCTCGAGCTTGATCTTGGGCAGGAAGTCGACCACGTACTCGGCGCCGCGATACAGCTCGGTGTGGCCCTTCTGGCGGCCGAAGCCCTTGACCTCGGTGACGGTGATGCCGGCGACGCCGGCATCGGCCAGCGCCTCGCGCACGTCGTCGAGCTTGAAGGGCTTGATGATGGCGGTGACCATTTTCATGGGTCTCTCCTTGCCGTTGTCGGCCCTTCCCTTGCTTGCGGGAAGGATCTGGATGGGGTGCGTGGGCGCACTCGATGCATTTGTACTAATGGAGGTGGATCGGCTCCGGCTTGCCCCCACCCTGGCCCTCCCCCGCAGGCGGGGGAGGGGACATCGGGAGCAAGCATAGCGCGGGCCACGACTCCGATTGCTGCTGCCGCGTTGCCGAACGTGTATTGGCAAGCCGCGGTTCCACGCCACGCGGGCATCTTGTCGAACGTGCTGTCGCGTGCTGTAGTGCCCGCCTCGCCCGCTGTCGGATTATTCCTACGGCGCGTCGCGGTCCAGGCCGACTGCATCGCTCCAGTCATTGGGCGATGCTGGGCGCGCCAACGGAGGAACCACATCCATGATCGATCTCAACCACATCGACGACCTCGCTCGCCGCCTCAGCGGCCTGGTGCCGCCTTCCATGCGCGAGGGCCGCGAGGAGCTGCAGCAGAACTTCAAGGCGGTGCTGCAGTCGGGGCTGTCGCGGCTGGACCTGGTGACGCGCGAGGAATTCGAGGTGCAGCGCGCGGTGCTTCTGCGCACTCGCGAGAAACTCGATGCGCTGCAAGGCCTGGTCGAAACGCTCGAAGCCAGGCTCGCCGCCACCGGCCTGCCGCCGCAGCAACCACACTGAGCCTGCCGCCATGGGACTGGCGCTCGTGCACGGACGTGCGCGCTCAGGCGTATGCGCCCCTGCGGTCAAGGTCGAGGTGTACCTCGCCGGCGGCCTGCCGCGCATGAACATCGTCGGCCTGCCGGAAGCGGCGGTGCGCGAGGCCAAGGACCGCGTCCGCGCCGCGATCCAGTGCGCGCAGTACGAGTTCCCGGCGCGCGTGATCACCGTCAACCTGGCGCCGGCCGACCTGCCCAAGGACGGCGGCCGCTTCGACCTGCCGATCGCGCTGGGCATCCTCGCCGCCAGCGGGCAGGTGCCGCTGGAAGCGCTGGGCGAGTACGAATTCCTCGGCGAACTCGGCCTGACCGGCGAACTGCGCGCGGTCGACGGCGTGCTGCCGGCCGCGCTGGCCACCGCGCGCGCCGGCCGCAAGCTGGTCGTACCGCTGGCCAACGGCGCCGAAGCCGCGCTTGCCAACGACCTGGAAGTGCGCACCGCGCGCACCCTGCTGGAGGTCTGCGCGCTGCTCAACGGCAGCAGGGAGTTGCCGCTGGCGGTGGCAGCGCCCACGGTGCGCGAACGCGGCCCGGACATGCGCGACGTGCGCGGCCAGGCGCATGCGCGGCGCGCGCTGGAAATCGCCGCCGCCGGCGGACACCACCTGCTGCTGATCGGCCCGCCCGGCTGCGGCAAGACCCTGCTCGCCTCGCGCCTGCCGGGTCTGCTGCCCGATCCCAGCGAGGCCGAGGCGCTGGAAACCGCCGCCATCGCCTCGGTCAGCGGTCGCGGCCTTGACCCGGCGCGCTGGCTCGAGCGGCCGTTCCGCGCGCCGCACCACACCGCCAGCGCGGTTGCCCTGGTCGGCGGCGGCGCCGAACCGCGGCCGGGCGAGATTTCGCTGGCGCACCAGGGCGTGCTGTTCCTGGACGAGCTGCCGGAATGGGACCGACGCGCGCTGGAAGTGCTGCGCGAGCCGCTGGAGTCCGGCGTGGTGACCATTTCGCGCGCGGCCAGGCAAAGCGAATTCCCGGCGCGCTTCCAGCTGGTCGCGGCGATGAATCCCTGCCCCTGCGGCTGGGCCGGCGACGCCTCCGGCCGCTGCCGCTGCCACGGCGAAGCGATCCAGCGCTACCGCGCGCGCATTTCCGGCCCTCTGCTCGACCGCATCGACCTGCACGTCGACGTGCCGCGCATGCCGCCGGCGGAACTGCGGCCGGATGCGCCCGATGGCGAGCCCAGCGCCGACATCCGGCTGCGCGTCGAGCGTGCCCGCCTGCTCCAGCAGCAGCGCGCCGGCAAGCCCAACGCCCGGCTCAACCAGGCCGAGACCATGGCGACCTGCCGCCTCGGCGAACGCGACCAGCTGCTGCTCGAACGCGCGATCGACTCGCTGCAGCTCTCGGCGCGTTCGATGCACCGCATCCTGCGCGTAGCCCGCACCATCGCCGATCTCGCCGACAGCCCGCACATCGCCACCGCGCACCTGGCCGAGGCGATCGGCTACCGCCGCGCGGACCGCTCCGACCTGGCTTCACTCGCCGCGTGATTTCCCGGGTTACGCTTTCCGGCATCGCCACCAGCCGGCCATTGCCGTGAACGCTTCCACTGCCCGCTGTCTCTGCGGCGACCTCGCCGTGGAAGCGACCCTGCCCAGCAAATGGGTCGCGCACTGCCACTGCAGCCTCTGCCGCCGCGCGCATGGCGCGGCTTACGTCACCTGGGTCGGAATGGAGCAGGCGCGCTGCCGGATCCTCGACCCGGAAAACCGCCTGTGCTGGTATGCATCCAGCCCGGGCGCGACGCGCGGCTTTTGCGGCAACTGCGGCACCACGATGCTGTTCCGCTCGGACCGCTGGCCGGGCGAGCTGCACGTCGCGCGGGCCTGTTTCGACGCGCCCGTGGATCGCGCGCCGCAGGCCCATGCCTATTGGGACGACCGCAGCCCGTGGGCGAGCATCGATCCGGGCGATGGGCTAGCGAGGATCACGCCCGGCTGATCCCGGCGTGGCCGCTCCACCCGTCGCGACGGCCGCTCAAGCCGCCTCCTTGTCGGCCTGGAACTGCTCTTCCTCGGTGGAGCCCTTCAGCGCCACGGTCGAGGACTGCGCGCCCTGGATGGTCTGGGTCACGGTATCGAAGTAGCCGGTGCCGACTTCGCGCTGGTGCTTGACCGCGGTGAAGCCCTGGCCGGCGGCGGCGAACTCGGCCTCCTGCAGTTCGACGAAGGCGCTCATCTGCCGGCGCGCGTAGCCGTGGGCGAGGTGGAACATGCCGTAGTTGAGCGCGTGGAAGCCGGCCAGGGTGATGAACTGGAACTTGTAGCCCATCGCCGCCAGCTCGACCTGGAACCTGGCGATGGTGGCGTCGTCGAGGTTCTGCTTCCAGTTGAAGCTGGGCGAGCAGTTGTAGGCCAGCAGCTTGCCCGGGTATTTCGCATGGATGGCTTCCGCGAACTTGCGCGCGAACGCGAGGTCGGGCTTGCCGGTCTCGCACCACACCAGGTCGGCGTGCGGCGCATAGGCCAGGCCGCGGCTGATCGCCTGGTCGATGCCCTTGCGGGTCTTGTAAAAGCCCTCGGGCGTGCGCTCGCCGGTGACGAAGGGCTTGTCGTTGTCGTCGATGTCGCTGGTCAGCAGGTCGGCGGCCTCCGCATCGGTGCGCGCGACCAGCAGCGTCGGCACGCCCATGACGTCGGCCGCCAGCCGCGCCGCGCACAGCTTGTCGATCGCCTCCCTGGTCGGCACCAGCACCTTGCCGCCCATGTGGCCGCACTTCTTGACGCTGGCCAGCTGGTCCTCGAAGTGCACGCCTGCCGCGCCCGCTTCGATCATCGCCTTCATCAGTTCGAAGGCATTGAGCACGCCGCCGAAGCCGGCTTCGGCGTCGGCCACGATCGGCTGCAGGAAGTCGATGCTGTCGTCCCCTTCCGCGTGCTGCAGCTGGTCGGCGCGCAGCAGGGTGTTGTTGATGCGCTTGACCACCTGCGGCACCGAATTGGCCGGGTACAGCGACTGGTCGGGATACATCTCGCCGGCGCCGTTGGCGTCGGCCGCCACCTGCCAGCCGGACAGGTAGATCGCCTTCAAGCCGGCCTTAACCTGCTGCATGGCCTGGTTGCCGGTCAGCGCACCGAGCGCATTGACGAAGTCCTCGCGGTGCAGCGACGTCCACAGCTTCTCGGCGCCGAGGCGGGCGAGCGAATGCTCCACCTGCACGGTGCCGCGCAGCCGCACCACGTCCTCGGCGCTGTAATTGCGGCAGATCCCGCTCCAGCGCGGGTTGTTGGTCCAGTCGAGGCGGATCTGGTCGGCGCTGGGCAGGCTGGTTTTCATGGTCGTGTCCTTGTCGTGGTTTGATCTTCTGTAGGTCGGGGCTACGTCCCCGACGGAATTTCATGGCGTCGGGGGCGTAGCCCCGACCTACGTCAGGCGTTCGTAGGCCGGCAGGGTGAGGAATTCCTCGAGCGTGTCGCTGCGGGTCAGTTCGTCGAGCAGGGCGATGGCCTCGGGTACGCGTGCCGCGCCGGGCAGCGACTCGCCAGCCAGCCGCGACGGCAGGTCGAGCAGGGCGCGCTCGAACAGCGTGAAATCGATCGGGGTATCGTCGTCCAGGCAGGGTCCGCCGTCACCGCCCGCGGCGGCGGCGCAGTGCAACCACTGCCACAGCTGCGTCCGCGCGATCTCGGCGGTGGCGGCGTCTTCCATCAGCCAGTGGATCGGCACGCAGCCGTTGCCATCGAGCCACGCCGCGAGGTAGCGCACGCAGACTTCGACGTTGTTCTCGAAACCCTTGCGGCTGATCGTGCCGTTCGGCCTTGCGAGCAGGTCGTCGCGGGTGGCTTCCACGTCCTCGCGCAGCACGGCGTGCTGGTGCCTGGTCGGCATGTATTCGTCGAAGATCGTGCGTGCGATCGGGATCAGCGCCGGGTGCGCGACCCAGGTGCCGTCATGGCCCGCAGTCACTTCGCGCAGCTTGTCGGCGCGGACGCGCGCCATCGCTGCGTCGTTCGCGGCGGCGGCGTTCGGGATCGGGATCTGCGCGGCCATTCCGCCCATGGCGTGCGCGCCGCGGCGATGGCAGGTGCGGATCAGCAGCTCCGAATACGCCTTGAGGAACGGCTGGGTCATGCCGACCTGCGCGCGCTCGGGCAGCACCCGGTCGCGGTGCGCGCGCAGGGTCTTGATGTAGGAGAAGATGTAGTCCCAGCGACCGCAGTTGAGCCCGGCGACACGCTCGCGCAGCGCGTGCAGGATCTCGTCCATCTCGAACGCCGCCGGAAGGGTTTCGATCAGCACCGTCACCCTGACCTGCCCCGGAGGCAGTCCGAGCGCATGTTCGATCTGCGCCAGCGCGTCCTGCCACAGCGCCGCTTCCTCCATCGACTGCAGCTTGGGCAGATACAGGTAGGGGCCGCGATCCTTCGCGGCGAGCGCCGCGGCGTTGTGGAAGGCGAACACGGCGACGTCGAACAGGCTGGCGCTGATGCGCTGCCCGTCGACCAGCACGTGCTTCTCGTCCAGGTGCCAGCCGCGCGGGCGCACGATCAGCACCGCCCGTTCCGCGAACGGCCTCAGCGTGTAGGTCTTGCCCTGGTCGCTGGTGAACGCCAGCGTGCCGTCGACCGCCGCGCGCAGCGCGCGCTGGCCGGCGACCAGGTTCGCCCAGGTCGGCGCGGTCGAATCCTCGAAGTCGGCCATGTAGCAGTTGGCGCCGGAGTTGAGCGCATTGATCACCATCTTCGGATCGACCGGCCCGGTGATCTCGACCCGGCGGTCGAGCAGCGCGTCCGGCAACGGCGCCACCCGCCAGTCGCCTTGGCGGATGGCGCGGGTGTCGGCGCGGAAACCGGGCAGGCCGCCGGCGTCGAACACGGCCTGGCGCGCGCGGCGGGCCGCGAGCAGGGCCTGGCGGCGCGGCTCGAACCGGCGGTGCAGGTCGGCCAGCAGCACCAGCAGCTCCCCGGTGAGCAGCGCGTCCTGCCCTTCGGCCCGGCCGGACAGCTGCAGCGTGGCGGCCTGGGGCGCTTCCGTGAGCACGGCGGACATGGCTGGATTCCTTGAACGGCTGGAACTGCACCATCCGTCGCAGTACTGTATTTGGCAATTCAGTTATTTCAATCCGATTCATAAGTTTTTCTGATATAACGTCCTGAATGCCCGCAAAGCGCGCCACCACGCCACGTTTCGCCTACAAGGGCGATCGCCTGAAACCGCTGCGGGCGTTCTGCCAGACCGCGCGCCTGGGCTCGGTTTCGCGCGCCGCCGAGGCGCTGTATGTCAGCCAGCCGGCCGTTACCCTGCAGCTGCAGGCGCTGGAACGGGACCTGGGGGTGCGGCTGTTCGAGCGCAGCGGGCGGCGCCTGACCCCGACGCGCGAGGGCGAGGCCCTGTACGAGCTGGCGCGGCCGCTGGTCGAGGGTGTCGACGGCCTGGGTGCCGCGTTCCGCGAACAGCTGCGCGGCCTCGACGCCGGCGAACTGCATGTCGCCGCCGGCAGTTCCACCATCCTCTACCTGTTGCCCAGGATCGTCGCGGCCTTCCGCGCGGCGCAGCCGGACGTCCGCCTGATCCTGCACAACGTGACCGGCGCCGGCGGCCTGGGGCTGCTGCGCTCGGATGAAGTGGACCTCGCGGTCGGCTCGATGCTCGACGTCCCCGCGGACCTCAGCTACGAGCCGGTGTACGAGTTCGAGCCGATGCTGATCACGCCGCCCGGCCACCCGCTGGCGCAGAAGCGCACGCTGGCGCTGCAGGACCTGTCGCCCTACGGCCTGATCCTGCCGCCGAAGCGGCTGACTACCTACCGCATGGTCGACCTGGTGTTCCAGCAGAACCGGGTGCCCTACACCGTGGCGCTGGAAGTCGGCGGCTGGGAGGTGATCAAGCAGTACGTGGCGATGGGCATGGGCATCAGCATCGTCACCTCGATCTGCCTGACCGACGCCGATCGCGAACGCCTGGCATCGCGGTCGCTGGCCGGCTATTTCCCCTCACGCAGCTACGGCGTGGTGGTGCGCAAGGGCAAGTACCTGTCGCCGCAGGCGCGCGCCTTCACCGAACTGATCAAGCCCGACCTGTTCGTGCGCGGCGATTACTACCAGGGCGGGCATTCGGAACGCTGAGCCGCCCGCGTGCGCCGGTCGATGCGGCGGCTGCGCGCTAGACTTGCGGCAGGCGCGCCCGCTTCCGGCTGCAACGCCGGTCGCATGCCCGACACGCACGACCCGCTATCCGCCCACTGGAGACTCTGCATGCAACGTCCGCTCGTGTTCGTGCTGTCGGCCATGCTGGCGCCCGCCGCCGTGGGCGCACGGCCTGCCGCCGCCCCGCCCTCCACCCAGCCATTGCTGGCCGAACTGGGCACCGCGCCATCGGCCGCGCGCATCGAGGCCGACGTGCGCACGCTGGTGGGTTTCGGCACCCGGCACACGCTGTCGGACACCAGGTCGGACACCCGCGGCATCGGCGCGGCGACGCGCTGGGTACACGCCGAGTTCGAACGCATTTCCGCGGCCTGCGGCGGCTGCCTGGAAGTGCTCGATGTCGCCGACACGGTCTCCGGCGAGGAGCGCATCCCCAACCCGACCCGGGTGGTCAGCGTGCTTGCGATCCAGCGCGGCACGGCCGACCCCGGTCGCTACGTGATCATGAGCGGCGACATCGACTCGCGCGTGTCGGACGTGATGAACGCGACCTCCGACGCGCCCGGCGCCAACGACAACGCCTCCGGCCTGGCCGGCACGCTGGAGGCCGCGCGCCTGCTGTCGAAGCACAAGTTCGCCGGCAGCATCGTCTATGCCGCGCTGTCGGGCGAGGAGCAGGGCCTGTTCGGCGGCAAGATCGTCGCCGCGAAGGCGAAGCAGGAAGGCTGGCGCATCGAGGCGGTGCTCAACAACGACATGATCGGCAACATCGAAGGCATCACCGGCGTGACCGACAACACCACCGCGCGGGTGTTCGCCGAGGGCACGCGCGTCACCGAGACGCCGGAGGAAGCCAGGCAGCGCCGCTTCACCGGCGGCGAAGTCGATTCGCCCTCGCGCAACCTGGCGCGCTACATCGACCGCATGGCCGACCTGTACGTGCCCCACCTCGACGTGATGATGGTCTACCGCCTCGACCGCTTCGGCCGCGGCGGCCACCACCGCCCGTTCAACGACCTTGGCTACCCGGCGGTGCGGGTGATGGAAACCAACGAGAACTACCACCGCCAGCACCAGGACGTGCGGGTGGAGAACGGCATCGCCTATGGCGACGTCATCGAAGGCGTGGATTTCGACTACGCCGCCAAGCTCACCGCGCTGAACGTCGTCAGCCTCGCCGGCATGGCTTCGGCGCCACCGCCGCCGGCTGATGTATCGATCGAGGGCGCGGTTACCGCCGACACCACCTTGAAGTGGACGCGCCCGGACAAGGCACAGGCGCCCAACCTCGCCGGCTACCGCATCTACTGGCGCCTGACCACCGAGCCGCAGTGGACCCACAGCGTCTACGTCGGCGGCGTGACGCAGCACACGCTGAAGAACATCGTCATCGACAACTATTTCTTCGGCGTGGCGGCGGTGTCGAAGGACGGCTTCGAGAGTCCGGTGGTGTTCCCGGGGGCGGCGGGAAGCTTTGGCGAATATATGCCGGTAAAGCAGTAGCCTGCTTGACTCAAATTCCTACGAAAGGATTGTTCAGGATTACTGTGAAGGGTCGTCTTTCTGCTTCCGCAGCTCCATAAACCATCCTGGCGGGTTCAAGGGAATCCGGACTACATCGCCCGGTTGAGCACGCAGGTACTCATCCGCATACCGTTGGAACTCAAGATCCTGGAAGGGGCGGATCCGCCAACTGGCGGGGATGGCCACAATGAATACGATGCCCAATGCAATCACAGCGAAGCGACGTACCATCTTTTTGCTGTCGCAGGCAACGAGCACAACGAGGGCAACATACAATCCAAGAATCGGTAGGAATGAGTATCGCTCGCCGACGTGCGGCGTCTGCCAGACTTCCCATTGTGCGGCAGATGAAATTTTAGGTGACACGAGTGCTGCTCCGAACACCATAAGCGTAAACGCCATAAAGCAAACGGCTTCGATTGAACCGATGCGTATTGCGCGCACAAAGATGCAAATGCCGACCAACATCACCGATAGCGGGAGAATCAGCGTCTCCCGCCAATGTGGAGACTGGTATACATGCATCCATGCGTCTCCAAGAAGACCCGCCAGCACGATCTGGCCACCCGTGATTCTGGTGAAAAGCTCCCATGAGGCTGCCAGAGGGGCGACCGCACGGCTTACGCCCATTTGTGGAATGGCCAAGCTCGCTTGAATGATTGCGGCAACCACAAGCAATGCGACAAGCCAAGCCGTTCTCGGATCACGTCGTCGGTACAGGAGCCACGCTGCTACAGGCAACAGAAGTATGCAAAAGGGCCCACTCAGACCGAATAGAACAAACAGGGAAACATCGAAGATCTTCTGCAGCTTTCCGGGCCAATCCTTGAAGCAGAGGACAAGGGCCGCGGAAGCGGCGAGATGCCATTGTGCATTGGTGAGGTTGGCATGCACCTCGAACGTGTATGGCTGCGCCAGATAGAGCAGGCTCATCACGATGCGTGCAGCGACGGAGGGCATCAATGCACGCCCGCGCCTGCCATTGAGCAGCATCACCGGAAGAATCTGGATCGCAATCGCGGCCAAGTTGAAGACCAGCGGGGCAAACTTGATCGGAGCCACGGTCGCTACGGCAGCAACCAGACGGGACACCGTCTGCAGGTATCCGTCCTGCGGTAGCAGCAGCGAATGGAGTGCACCGAGATTATTGGCGTTTGCGAACCAAATCTTTCCGTCTTCCGCCCAGAATTGCGGATTCATAACGGCATCGGGCCTGCGCATGATCACGATTGCGGCACAAACCAAGATCAGCAGTAACCAGAAGCCGCATCGCTGAATCAATCGTGCACGCTGCAAGCTCATCCAGGCCCTTCCAAGGTGCGTGTATGGTTCGTCATGGCGGTAGCAACACGGGCAAAGCAGCTTGCAGGGGAGAATAGTGCGTGGAGTGGATCTCTTCCACTACGGTAGCCAGCGAAAAGGGATGGCCGTAACGGCCATCCCTTTGGGCTTTCAGGTGAACTACCTCACATCCGCCGCTCACTTCAACCCGCGATTCTCCAGCAGCGGCTCCACGCTCGGGTCCTTGCCGCGGAAGTCGCGGTACAGGGTCGCCAGGTCGACGGTGTTGCCGCGCGAGAGGATCTTGTCGCGGAAGACCTGGCCGTTCTCGCGGGTCATGCCGCCGTGTTCCTTGAACCACTGGTAGGCGTCGTCGTCCAGCACCTCGGACCAGAAGTAGGCGTAGTAGCCGGCCGAATAGCCGCCGCCCCAGATGTGGTCGAAGTAGCTGGTGCGGTAGCGCGGCGGCACTTCCGGCATGTCGACCTTGTACTTCTTCAGCGACTCGGCCTCGAACTTGTCGACGTCCTGCAGCGGCGCGTCGGCCGGCAGCGTGTGCCATGCCATGTCCAGCAGCGCGGCGGACAGGTACTCGGTGGTGGCGTAGCCCTGGTTGAAGGTCTTCGACTTCTTGATCTTGTCCACCAGCGCCTGCGGCATCGGCTCGCCGGTCTTGTAGTGCTTGGCGTAGTTGGCGAACACCTTGGGATCGGTGGCCCAGTGTTCGTTGAACTGCGACGGGAACTCGACGAAGTCGCGCGAGGTGTTGGTGCCGGCGATCGACGGATACTTCACGTGCGAGAACATGCCGTGCAGGGCGTGGCCGAACTCGTGGAACATGGTGGTGACGTCGTCGAAGCTCAGCAGCGCCGGTTGGCCGTCGGCCGGCTTGGTGAAGTTGCAGACGTTGTAGACCACCGGCTTGGTGCCGGTGAGGCCGTCCTGCTCGACGAACACGTCCATCCACGCGCCGCCGGACTTGCTGTCGCGCTTGAAGTAGTCGGTATAGAACAGCGCCAGCGAGCTGCCGTCCTTGTCGAACACTTCGTACACGTGCATGTCCGGGTTGTAGGTCGGGATGTCCTTGCGTTCCTTGAAGGTGATGCCGTAGAGCTGGTTGGCGGCGTAGAAGACACCGTTCTGCAGCACGTTGTCCAGCTCGAAATAAGGCTTGATCTGCGACTCGTCGAGGTCGTATTTCGCCTTGCGCACCTGCTCGGCATAGAAATCCCAATCCGAGGCGGTGGCCTTGAAACCCCCGTTCTGGGAGTCGATCACCTGCTGGATGTCGGCCAGTTCGCCGCGCGCCTTGGCGGTGGCGGCGGGCACGGTGTCGGTGAGCAGCTTCAGTGCGCGCTCCGGGGTCTTGGCCATCTGGTCGCCGAGCTGGTAGTCGGCGAAGGTCTTGAAGCCCAGCAGCCTGGCCTTCTGCGCGCGCAGCTGGGCCAGGCGCTGGATGCCCTTGCGGGTGTCGTTGGCGTCGTTGTGCTCGGTGCGGGTCTCGGAGGCCTCGAGGATCCTGGCACGCAGGTCGCGATCCTTGAGCGAACCGAGCTCCGGCTGCTGGGTGGTGTTCTGCAGCGCGAGCAGCCACTTGCCGTCCATGCCGCGCGCCTTGGCGTCGGCGGCGGCCGCGGCGATGTCGCCATCGGACATGCCGTCCAGTTTCGCCTTGTCGTCCACCACCACCGCGCCGGCCGCGGCCGCGGCGACCAGCTTCTGGTGGAACGCGGTCGAGAGCGTGGTCTCCTCGACGTTCAGCTTGCGCAGGGTGGCCTTGTCGGCGTCGGACAGGTTGGCGCCGGCGCGCACGAACTGCTGGTACTGGTATTCGACCAGGCGCTTCTGCTCGGGGTCGAGATCGAGCTTGTCGCGCTGGTCGTAGATGGCCTTGATGCGCGCGAACAGCTTGGGATCGAGCGCGATCTCGTCCTGGTGCGCGGCCAGCTTCGGCGCCACCTCTTCCTGGATCTTCTGCCGCGCGTCGTTGGTGTCGGCCTGCACCAGGCCGAAGAACACGCGGCTGACGCGGGTCAGGGTTTCGCCCGAACGCTCCATCGCCTCGAAGGTGTTGGCGAAGGTCGGCGGCTCGGGGTTGTCGGCGATCTTCTTGATCTCGGCCAGGTGCTCGGCCATGCCCTGCTCGAAGGCCGGCATGAAGTCGGCGTCCTTGATCTTGTCGAACGGCGGCGCCTGGAACGGCAGCGTGCTCGGCGCGAGCAGGGGATTGGCGGCGGGCTCGGGGGTCACGGCGGCGGTGCCGTCCGATGCGGCGGGAGTCTTGGATTCTGGCGCCTGGCCATTGCAGGCCGCGAGGGCGAGGGCGATGGCGGCGGCGAGCACGAGGTTGCGCGGCATGGAAGGCACTCCGGGATGGGTGGACGGGAGGGAAAACAGCCGTTTACCTTAGCGCGCCGGAGTCCCGGGCGCATGTGCAATAGGTTGAGGCGGCCGCTCACGCAGCGCCGTGCCGCTTGCCCTGCCAGGGCGCGTACCAGGCGCGGATGCGCGCCATGTCGGCGGCCATGTCGTCGCCGAGCCGGAACGGCGCGCCGATGCCGATGATGCGTTCCGGATAGTGGAAGTACGCCGGCAGCACCGGCACGTCGGCGGCCTTGGCGATCTTCCAGAAGCCGCTTTTCCAGCGCTGCACGCGCTTGCGCGTGCCTTCGGGCGCCAGTCCGAACCAGAACCGGTCGGCGCCGCGGATCATGGCCGCGGCCTGTTCCACCACCCCGGAGGCGGCGCTGCGATCCACTTCGATCACGCCGATCCTGCGCAGGATCGGCCCCAGCGGCCACCAGAACAGCTGGTGCTTGCCGAGGATGCGGATGTCCAGGCCCAGCGCCAGCTTGGCGGCGAAACCCCAGACGCCGTCCCAGTTCGACGAGTGCGGCGCGCCGATCAGCACCAGCCGGGGGATGTCCGGGAACGCGCCGACCATGCGCCAGCCGCCGAGCTTCAGGACGGTGCGCCCCAGCCAGCGGGTGAACGCGTTGGGCTTCACCCGCGGCGCGTTCGGCGGCAGCGGCAACACGATGTCGTCGGTCGGTGGCGTCATGCGGTCCCCGGGCATGCGGTGCTTGGCGCGGCTCAGTCCAGCGCGGGCTTCCCCCGGCCGCGCTTGATGGTACTGCGTTCGCGCTTGGCGTCGAGCCGCCGCTGCTTGGCGCGGCGCGACGGGCGCGTGGCGATGCGCGGCTTGGGCGCGCGCAGGCCGGATTCGATGAAGTGCGCCAGGCGCACGCGCGCATCCTCGCGGTTGCGCTCCTGGGTGCGGAAACGCTGCGCGGACAGCACCAGCACGCCGTCGCCGGTGACGCGGCGATCGCGCTTGGCCAGCAGGCGGGCGCGCACGGCTTCCGGCAGCGACGGCGAGTTGGCGATGTCGAAGCGAAGCTCGACCGCGGTCGCCACCTTGTTGACGTTCTGGCCCCCGGGCCCGGCGGCGCGCACGAAGCGCTCGACCAGTTCGTCGTCAGGGATCGCGATGGTGTCGACCTGCAGCATCGGACGATTGTAGGGCCTGCCCGGACTTGGTCCGGGGGTGGGTTTCGACCCCCGGCTGGCAACGCGGCGTGGAGCGCAGGCTTGTCCGTTTCAGGCCTGGCTTGGTGGTTGCCCTAGAGGCTGGTCAGGATCCGATCTGCGCCGGCTTCGAACAGCGCCAGGGCCCGCGTGAACTGTTCGTCGAGCGGTGCCTCCACCACGATGCGCCCGCCGCGCGGATGCGGAAACGACAATCGCTGCGCGTGCAGGAGCATGCGGTGCATGCCGCGCATGCGGAAGATGCGGTTGTGGCGGCCGTCGCCGTGGCTGGTGTCGCCGACCAGGTGGTGCGAGGCGTGCTTGAGGTGGCGGCGGATCTGGCGGAAGCGCCCGGTCCGCGGCCGCGCGCGCAACAGCGCGTAGCGCGAGGTGGGAAAACCGGCGGACGCCTCGTCCAGCTCGGCCGTGGCCAGGCGTTCGAAGTCGGTGACCGCGGCTTTCTTGCGCGGCTTGCCGGGGCCACCGTCCAATAGATGGTCGATGCTGAAGACGGCCTCGGCGGGCCAGCCGCGGCAGACCGCGAGATAATCCTTCTCGAAGCCTTCCGCTTCCGCCGCATCCTGCATCAGCGCCTTGCCCAGCGCCGAGGCGGTCTCGCGGTCGAAGGCCAGCAGCAGGCAGCCGCTGGTGGCGCGATCCAGGCGATGCACCAGGAAGATCGGCTTGCCGAACTGGTCGCGCAGGCGATCGGCCGCGAAGTCGGTCTCGCCGCGCGCCAGCGCGCTGTCGTGCACCATCAGCCCGGCGGGCTTGTCGACCACCGCGAGCTGGTCGTCGGCGTAGAGCACGGGCAACTGCCTTTGCTCCCTCCCCTGCGAAGGCAGGAGAGGGTTGGGGAGGGGTAGCCACGGATCAGCCGCACTCACCTCGCGTCCAACTGTCGAAAGATTTCATCCAACACCGCTTCCGTTCTGAGCAGCGCATCGTCATTCCAGAAGCGCAAGACGCGATAACCGTTGGCTTCGATTCTGCGCGTGCGTTCGGCATCGTGTTCGGTGCGGCCCACATGCTGGCCGCCGTCGAGTTCGATCACCAGCTTTGCCTCCACGCAGGCAAAGTCCGCAACATATCCGGCGATTGGATATTGTCGGCGAATCTTGACACCCGCCATTTGCCGCCCACGCAAGCGCTGCCACAGGTGCTGCTCGGCATCGGTTGCGTCATTGCGAAGTTTGCGGGCTTTGTTCCAGATTTCTTCCATGATCGCTCCACCCCTCCCCAGCCCTCCCCTCCATTCGCAGGGGAGGGAGCTTCAGCGCCGCGGCCATGCAGCGAGGAAGGCCCAGAGGCCGCCGAGTCCGGCGATCCACACCGCGGCGGGAATCGACAGCAGGTGCGGGCCGCCGGCGTCGAGGCCGAACAGCACCGCCGCCACGATCAGCAGGCCGCTGCCGAGGATCGCCGACACCGTGCGCCGCTGCATCCCTTTCATGGTCTGCGACAGTTCGGTGAGGTCCCTGGAGCGCAGCGCCAGTTCGTGCTTGCCCTCGACCTGCTGGGTCAGCCAGGCGTGCAGCAGTCGCGGCATGTCCGGCGCGTGGGTCACCATCTCCGGCAGGCGCTTGCGGAATTCGCTGGCCAGGCGGGTCGGGCTGTAGCGCTCGGCCAGGATCTTTTCCAGCACCGGCCGCGCCACCGCCCAGATGTCGAGCTTCGGGTCCAGCAGGCGGCCCACGCCCTCGATGTTGAGCAGGGTCTTCTGCAGCAGGATCAGCTGCGGCTGCAGGGTCAGTTCGTAGCGCTGCGCGGTGCGGAATAATTTGATCAGCACCTCGGCCAGCGAGATCTCCGACAGCGGCCGGGTGAAGTAGGGCTCGCACACGGTACGCGCAGCGGCCTCGAGTTCATCCATGCGGATGTGCGCCGGCATCCAGCCTGCCTGCACGTGCAGCTCGGCGATGCGGCGGTAGTCGCGGTTGAAGATCGCCATGAAGTTCTCGGCGAGGTAGTACTGGTCCTCGCTGGAGAGCTGGCCCATGATGCCGAAATCCAGCGCGATGAAGCGCGGGTTGGCCTTGCGCGCCGGATCCTCGTCGACCCAGATGTTGCCTGCATGCGCGTCGGCGTGGAAGAAATTGTCGCGGAACACCTGGGTGTAGAACACGCGCACGCCCTTGGCCGCCAGCGCCTTGCGGTCGATGCCGGCCGCATCAAGCGCCTCGATGTCGTCGCTGGGGATGCCGCGCACGCGCTCCAGCGTCAGCACCCGGCCGGCGCTGTGGCTCCAGACCGGCTCCGGCACGTACAGGTCGCTGGAGCCCTGCCAGAAGCGTCGCAGCACCGAGGCGTTGGCGCCCTCGCGCTGGAGATCGAGCTCGGCGGCGAGCGTGCTTTCGACTTCGGCGACGATCGCGCGCGGACGGATCTTGTCGGCGGCCGGATGGGCGCGGTCGACCAGGCCGGCGATGCTTTTCAGCAGGCCGACGTCCGCGGCGATCTGCTTGCGGATGCCGGGGCGCAGGACCTTGACCACCACCTCGCGCGGCGGCGCGTCGCCGACCGGCGGCAAGGTCGCGGCGTGCACCTGCGCGATCGAGGCCGACGCCAGCGGCTCGGTTTCGAACCCGGCGAACGCCTCGGCGATGCTGCGGCCCAGCGAATCCTCGACGATGGCGCGCGCCGCTTCGCCATCGAACGGCGCGACCCGGTCCTGCAGCAGCGACAGCTCGTCGGCCACGTCCGGCGGCACGAGGTCGCGGCGGGTGGACAGGATCTGCCCGAACTTGACGAAGATCGGGCCGAGTTCCTGCAGCGCCAGGCGCAGTCGTGCGCCGCGCGACTGCGCCGCGATCTCGCGCGATGCGCGCGGCACGAACGGACGCATGAGTTTCAGCCAGCGTTCGGCCGGAGTGCCGTCGAGCAGGTCGTCGAGGCGATAGCGCAACAGCACCCGGCCGATGCGCATCGCCCGCATCAGCCCCTTCACCCGATGCCTCCCGCTGGCATGAGCGCGTCGTCATCGCCCGCCGCGGCGGGCGCCTGCTGCAGGCGGGCGACGCGGGCCAGCAGCCGCTCCGCATCCTCGCGCAGCTGGTCGACGTCGTCGTTGAAGGCCGCAAGCTCGTCGCGCCCGACCACGTCGCGCGATTCCTCGACCACGAACTCGGCGGCGCTTTCGGCGGCATCGCCGGCCAGCGCGCGCGCCTGCCGCAGCGCGGTCGCGCAGGCATTGGCGATCTGCACGCCAAGCACGTCGCCGAATACTGCCGCGAACGGCTGCTGCCAGTCGGGGTCGAAGCGTTTGGCCAGCCGCTGCAGGCGCTGCGCAAGCTCGGCATCGCCGCTGATGCGCATGCTTCCCGGCGCCGCCGCGGCATGGTCTTCGCGCGCGCCGCCACCGAGCAGCGCCGGCAGCTGCGCGAACAGCGCCCCGAGCGTGCTGCGCACCGCCAGGTCGGGTTCCTGCGCGCTGTCGACCGGGCCCACGACGAGGCGGTCGCCCTCGACCCGCAGCTGCAGCGCCAGCGGCGGCGAGGCCAACGCCAGCTCGATGCGGCGACCGTCCAGCGCCGGCAGGGCCGCGCGCGTTTCCGGGTCCAGCGCCACGGCGCGATTGAGCGCGGCCTGCAGCACGCGGCCCGCTGCTGGCTTGAGCGCGTCGAAGGGCGACGGGGCGGGTGCGGCGGCTTCGGTCATGGCCCATTGTAGGGGCGGTCGCGCGGCCCGCGCACGCCCGAGCCACCGACAAGCGGGGCCTGCCGCGCACGACAGGCCCCGGATGTATCCGCTATCGGCTGGTATCAGGTCATGCCTTGCGGCGGAAGAAGGACACGATCGCCAGGATCAGGAACACCACGAACAGGATCCAGGCGATGTTGCTGGCAGCACCGGCGATCCCGCTGAACCCCAGTACCGCGGCGATGATGGCGATGACGAAGAAGACGATGGCGTAATGCAGCATGGGGCACTCCTGTGGGTCGTGTCCGCCCGGTTGGCGTGCCCGCATCTTCATGCAGGCGCAGGTCGTCATCCGGTGACGGCGGAGTGCCGTGGCCATGAACGCTTCAGCTGCGTGAGTCCCTCGTGAAACGACACCCGCGGCCGATAGCCGAAACCGCGCGTGACTGGCGCCATGTCGTGCCGCGCTGCGGCGTGATCCGGCGTGCGATGCACCAAACCGCGTCGCCACGCGCCGGGAAACCCGAACATGAGCTGTTCGCGTTCAGTTCCGATGGCAGGCCGCGGCAAGCCGCTCCAGTCCTTCCGCGATCGTCACCCGCGGCGCGTAGCCGAAATCGCGTTTCGCTGGCGCCATGTCGTACCGCGCCGAGGCGTGGTCCGGCGTGCGATGCGCTTGGACGCGTCGCCACGCGCCGGGGAAACTCGCATATGAGCTGTTCGCGTTCAGCTCCGATGGCAAGCCGCGGCAAGCCGCTCCAGTCCTTCCGCGATCGTCACCCGCGGCGCGTAGCCGAAATCGCGTTTCGCTGGCGCCATGTCGTACCGCGCCGAGGCGTGATCCGGCGTGCGATGCACCAAACCGCGTCGCCACGCGCCGGGAAACCCGGACATGAGCTGTTCGCGTTCAGTTCCGATGGCAGGCCGCGGCAAGCCGTTCCAGTCCTTCGGCGATCGTCACCCGCGGCACGTAGCCGAAATCACGCGTGGCTGGCGCCATGTCGTACCAATGCGTCGTCGCCAGCTGCTCGGCCAAAAAGCGCGTCATCGGCGGTTCGCCGCGCAGCGGCAGCACGGTCCACAGCGCTTCGCCGACCGCGCCCAGCGCATACGCGACGCGGAACGGAATCGTCTTGTCGACTTCCGGCGCGCCGGCCGCGCGCAGCAGGCCGTTGAGCACCTCGCGCGCGGTCTTCGGTTCGCCGTTGCTGATGAAGTAGGCGCGGCCGGCGCAGGCTGCGCCCGGCGCGAGGTGTTCGAAGGCATCGAAATGCGCCTGCGCCGCATTGTCGATATAGGTGGTGTCGATCAGGTTGTTGCCGTCGCCGACGAAGCGCAGGCGGCCCGCGTTCGCGCGCGCGACCAGGCGCGGCAGCAGCTGGTTGTCGCCGGGCCCCCAGATCAGGCGCGGGCGCAGCGCGACCGTCGCCAGGGCCGCGTCGTTGGCGGCAAGCACCGCCTGTTCCGCGATCAGCTTGGTGCTGGCATAGGGCGCCTTGAAGCCTTCGCCGTAAGGCACGCTCTCGGCGGTGCCGCCGGCGACCGGGTGCGTGGCGCGATGGGTGACGCTCGGCGTCGAGGTGTACACCAGCCGCTCGATGCCGTGCGCGCGGCAGGCGGCGATGACGTTGTCGGTGCCGACGACGTTCGCGCGGTGGTAGCTGTCGTAGCTGCCCCAGGCGCCGGCCTTGGCGGCGTTGTGGAAGACCGCGTCCGCGCCATGCGCCGCCGCGATGACCGCATCGCGATCGGCAAGGTCGCCCTGCAGCTGGCGCACGCCGAGCGCGTCCAGCGCGTGGTAGCGGCCTCGGTTGAAACTGGTGACCACGTGCCCGCGCCCGACCAGGCCGCGGCACAGCGCCTGGCCGAGGAAACCGCCGCCGCCGGTGACCAGGAGCTTCATGCCACCTTCCCCATCCGCTTCGCCGCCCATGCGGCGAGTTTCTCGCGGCCGATCTTGGCATTGTGGCGGATGTCGACCGGGAACGGCTTCGGGTGATGCAGGAAGAGCTCCACCTTCGCGGTGTGGACGTGGCCTTCGCCGAGGTGGCGCAGTTCGGTCTCGATGCGCGGCCACTGGCCTTTCGCTACCCCCCCCGCGCAGCTCCACGCACAGCAATGCGCGCTGCGCGCCGCGCGGACCGATGCCGACCAGCGCGGTGCGCGCGACGTCGGGATGCGCGTTGAACACCGGCTCCACCTGCTCGGTGCACAGCGTTCCGTCCGCGGTCACCACGCGCTGCGACTTGCGGCCGCAGAACCACAGCCGGCCCTCGGCATCGAGGTAGCCCAGGTCGCCCATGCGGTGGACGATGCGTTCGCGGGCGGCATCGCTCGCTGCACTCGCGCCCTCACCCCAACCCTCTCCCGTGAACGGGAGAGGGGGTAGAAGCTCGCGGATCTTCGCCAGCCGCGTCGCCGCGTCGCGGTTGAAATAGGCGTCGGTCGCGGTCGGACCGGCGACGGTGATTTCGCCGACCTGGCCCGGCCGCACCAGCAGGTCGTCGGACCATTGTTCGATGGCGCCGTCGCTGACGCCGATGATGCGCACTTCGTTCGGCGGCACCGGGCGACCGACGCAGGTGCCGGCGCCGGATTCGGTGCGCTCGCGCAGCGCCAGCAGTTCACGGCCTTCGATCACGGCCACCGGCAGGCATTCGGTGGCGCCGTAAGGCGTCCAGAACCGCGCGTCTTCGGGCAGCAGCTGCAGCATCGTGGCGACCACCTCGGCCGGCACCGGCGCTCCGGCCGAAGTCACGCGCTTCAGCGTCGGAAACCGCGCGCCATGTTGCGCCAGCACCCGCATCAGCGCCGGCGACCCGAACAGCTGGTCGACGCCGAAGCGCTCGATCGCCGCGACCAGCCTGCGCGGGTCGGCGTCGGCCGGACGGGTGGGATCCATGTCGGGGATGATCGACGACAGTCCCAGCGCCGGGTCGAACAGCGCGAATGGCGGAAAGGTCGGCAGGTCGATGCCACCGGCTTCGATCCCGAATGCGTCGCGCAGCATCTCCACCTGCGCGATGAAGTGGCGATGGCGGTACACGACGCCTTTCGGCACCCCGGTCGAGCCGCTGGTGAACAGGATGGCGGCGATGTCGTCGGGGGTGCCTTCGCTCTGCTCCCTCTCCTCTTTAGAGAAGGGGCGGCTGGGGAGGGGCGCCGGCTTGTCAGGAGCATCGCCGGCGTCCACGCCACCTCCTCCCGACCTCCCCATGCCTTCGCAGGTGGAGGAGCCAAGCTTTTCCACCTCCGCCAGCGTCGCATCGGCCAGCCACGCGCGTTTGCCGGTGGTGATGCGCACCCGTGCGCTGCGCGCCCAGCGCAGCAGCACGCGCGCCAGGTGCGCCAGCGGGATGCCGATGAAAGCTTCGGGCCGCGCTTCGTCCAGGCACTGCCTGAGCGCGCGCCTGTCGATGCCCGGATCGACCAGCACCGGCACCGCGCCGGCCTTGAACAGCGCGAACATCAGCAGGAAGAACTCCGGCGTCGGCCGCACCATCACCGCCGTGCGCGTGCCGCGCACGATGCCGCGCCGCGCAAGCCCCGCGGCGATCGCATCGCTGCGCGCGTCGAGCTGCGAATAGGTCAGCGTTTCATCGTAGCGGCCGCTGCGTCCCGGGCAGCGCATCGCGACCTGGCCGGGACGCTCGGCGGCCAGGCGCGGCAGGGCGGCGGCGATGTTGCAGACGTTGCTCATGGATCGATTGTAAGCACTCGGCCTTTCGTAGGAGCGGCTTACAGCCGCGAGCTTTCGCGGGGGAAGACCCGCGGGAACAGCTCGCGGCTGTAAGCCGTTCCTACGGGGGATTTCGATCGAGGAACTCGCGGATCTCCGGCACCAGCACTTCGTGCTTGTCCTCGAGCACGTAATGCCCGGCGTCCTCGAATGCATGCACTTCGGCATGCGGCAACGCGCGACGGAACACGTCGAGGAAATGCCGGTCGAACACGAAATCGCGCAGGCCCCAGCCGATGAAGGCGGGCCGGTCCGCGAACTCCGGCAGCCGCCGCCCCGCCTCCGCCACCAGCGGCCAGGCCGGATCGCCCTCGCGCAGCGGGATGTCCTGCATGAAGCGCAGGGTGGCGATCGCGTTGTCCCAGCCCGCGTACACGCTGGCATAGGCCTGGCGCACGCCTGCCGGCAAGCGCCTCCGCGTTCCGAAGCGCGCGGCCCCGCGCGCGAACAGGTTGAAGCGGCGGATCAGCCAGCCGCCGAAACGCGAATGCCGGCCGACCGCGATCTGCCACGGCATCGCCTTGGCCGCCGGCAGCGGGAACGCCGCGGTGTTGAGGATCAACAGCCGTTTCACCTGCGGCAGGTGCGACAGCGCCCAGCCGAAACCGATCATCCCGCCCCAGTCGTGCACCGCCAGCGTCACCGGGCCGTCGATGCCCAGCTGCCGCAGCAGCGCATCCAGGTCGTCGACGCGCGATTGCAGGGTGTAGTCGTAGCGCGGCGCGGCATCCGCGGCATCGTCCGGCCTGTCCGACAAGCCCATGCCGACATGGTCGGGCACGATGCAGCGGTACCTGTCGCGCAGCCCCAGCACCAGGTGCCGCCAGTAATAGCTCCACGACGGATTGCCGTGCAGCATGACGACCACCTCGCCATCGCGCGGGCCTTCGTCGAGGAAGGACATCGCAATGCCCGGACGCACTGTGAAGCGCTTCGGTATGAACGGATAGTCGGAATACTTCATGGAAACCGCAGCTGCTCCACGCTGAAGGACCCAGCGCCCTGCAGTTTCCCGCCCAAGTCGCGCAGGAAGTTGAAATCATGTTCGCCGCGCTTGCGACCGACCATGTATATCCGCCCATAATCGGGATGCTCGGCTGCCGCCTTCTCGACCTCGCTCTCCTTGCCGGCGAGGAAATCTCCCTTGACCTCCAGCAGCGCGATGCCGCTGCCGGGGCGTTCGTGCAGGCAGACCACGAAGTCCGGGTAGTAGCCATCGCCCTCGTCCCAGCGGTACAGGCCCACGCCGGTGCGCGATGGATTGCGGTGCCACCACTTCACCAGCGGACTTGCATCGAGCATCTGCGCGACGGCCAACTCGTCCGCATTCAGGCCCGGAGGAAACACGCCGTACGCATTGCGGCTGGCCGTGGGCAGACGCTGGCTGGACTCGATGGCGCCCGGCAACGGCACGTCGATGTCGACGATGCTGCCGTAGCGCAGCGACTTGTACGCACCGTTCAGCAACTGTGGTCGCCTGGCGAGCACCAGCTCAAGCTGCTGTACCAACGCCTCCTCGTCTTCGGGCGGCTCGGCGCCCGAATCGATGATCGCGCGCTGGAAGCGCTCCAGCAACCGGCGCTGCAGTTCGCGATCGTTCGCTTCGCCCAGACGCAACCGGATCTGCTCGGCCCGCGCCGAAACCGCTTCGGCCGACATGCTGGCCCACACGTCTTCCGTGGACGCCGCGACCGCGTCCTTGCCGTCGAACAGGCCCGCTTCGGCACGTTGCACCTGGACCCGGTTGCGCAAGCGGTCGGCCAGCACCGCCGCGGAGAAATCCACATGCGCGGCCAGGCCCGCCTCGAAATCCTCGGCCACCGGCGGCAACTTCTCGCCGCGCAGCGTCGCCGGAACGTCTTCGCGGCGCGGGTATTCGAATGGCTTGACGGTTGCCTGTGCATAGGCCGCCATCAGCTGGTCGAGCGGGCGTGGTGCCCCGCCCTGGCCTTCGGGCATGGCCAGCGTGGCCTGCGCGGCTTCGCCGAAGCCGGCGAAGCCCGCTGCCGCCAGCGCTGCCTCCAGCGCCTGCGGATTGCCGTCGGCCACCGGCAATACATGATCGGGGTCGCCGCTGTCCACCAAACTGGCGCCCGAGGCCGACACCAACAGACTCAGCGGTTCGCCGCTGCGCGCCACCTGCACCTGCGCGCCATCGCCGACCACCGTGACCACGGTCTGGGTGCCCAGCTCCGGCGCCTGGGTGGCCAGCGTATTGATCTGCGCCGCCGCCTCCAGCAGGCCCTCCTGCGATTCGGAGTTGGCCAGAAAGACGTAACCCTGGTTCAGCGATGCAGGCAGATCGTCGCGCACCTGCAGCAGCACGTGGCGGCGCACGATGCGGCCGATCACCTGGGTGCCGAAGCCGGCGTCGCGGGCGCCGCGCAGCGCCGCCAGGGTAAACGCACGCGGAGCGTCGAAGCCCAGCGCCACCGCCATCTTGAAGATCAGCACCTCGACCGTGGGGTCGTTGGCCAGCGCCAGCAGATCCGGGTCGGGCTCGTCGGCGGTGTGCACGCGCACCGCGGATGCGTCGAAGCCGAGTTCCTCGACCAGGTGCTTGCGCGCCGCTTCCTGCGCGGCCTTGCCGTCGGGCACCTGCGCCAGCATCAGCGGCGTCAGCGCCACGCCCATTGCCCGCAATTGATCGCCGATGCGCCGGTGCATGGCCGTGCACTCGCGCAGCGCCAGGTGCTCGAAGTCCACCAGCCGCGCGGTGTCGCCGTCGCGGGCGATGAAGCGCACCGTGCGCACGCCCTCCTTGAGCAGCTTCGCCTCCACCGCGTCGAAACGGCTGACCGAGGCCCAGTCCGCCGGCTCGCCGACCGTATAACCCGTAGCGCGCTCGAAGGCCGGCATGTCGGCATCGCGCGGGGTGGCGGTCATAAGCAGGGCGTAATCGGGCTTGAGCACCTCGCTGAAGAAGGCGCGCGCCTGCGCCGCGCGCTGGAAGCCGTGGTGTGCCTCGTCCACCACGCAGCCGATGCGCAGGCCGTCCTCGCGCGCCAGCGCGATCAGATCGTCGATGGCCAGGCCGGCGTCGCCGGTCTGGCGGGCGCGACGGCTGTCGGCGCTGCGCGCGGCCAGCGACGCCCAGGTGACGACGAACACGCCGCCGCCGCGTACGCTGTCCAGCTGGCGGTCGGCCTGCAGGTCCAGCAGCGCCAGTTCCGGCGCCTGCGCGGCGATCACCTGTCGCGACTGCTCCACCAGGCCGGAAAACGGCGCGAACCAGAACCACAGAATGCGCTCGGCGCGCGCGGCCTCGCGCATGACCTCCACGGCGACCAGGGTCTTGCCGGCGCCGGTGGGCGCCTGCAGCACCACCGCAGCGTCGTTGCGGCGCGCCTGGTCGATACGCTGCGGGGTGTCGGCCGCGATGCGCGCGTACAACTCGCGCACGTTGTCGAACCGGGCGTTGATGCCCTCGCGCACGACTTGCTGGAATGGCTTGAGAATGGCGGGCATGTCAGCGTCCGAAGCGTTGGCGCAGCGATTGCGGGATGGGGCGCAGATCCAGCTCCGGCGCGATGTCGCGCAGCCGCTCCGGCGCCCAGCTGTAGAGCACGGCGCCAGCCGGCGCCTGCGGCAGCCACGCCTGCAGGCGTGTCAGAGAGGCGGCGCGGAAGTCGGCCAGATAGCCCAGCCGATCGGCGTGGGCGAAGCCGCCGCCCGGCCACGGCGACAGCGGCGCGCGGTGGATCAGCTGCAGCGCGTTCCAGATTTCGGCGTGCTCCAGCTTCAGCGCCAGCCGGTGCTTGGCAACGCGGCGCGCGCGCAGATAGGCGAAGCCGCCGCCGAGACCGTCCACGGCCTGGCCCTTGGCATTGGTGTAGCCGCCCAGCACCCGGCGCACGCGCTCGGCGCATACGTCGCGGCACAGGTTCTTGTCGGGCTGGTCTTCGGTGGCTTCGGTGCTGCTGACCAGGATGAACTTGCGCTGGCCGCCGTCTTCGGCGTTGAGCTTGGCGACGGCGTGGGCGGTGGTGCCGGAGCCGGCGAAGAAGTCCAATACCGTCATTGAACGATCACCCAGGATTGAGACAAGGTACTGAATGAGTTTTGTGGGTTTCGGATAGGTGAACTGGATTCCCATATCCAACAGCATCGCGCTGTCGCTTTGTGTATTCCCCATGTTGCGAAGGACAGATATGACATGCGAAGCGTTGCGGGTCTTAACGTTCTCAATTGCCCCTGTCGCGGTCAATTCAAATCGCGTTTCCTGTTCTTTCGAATCCTGGATCGGCCTGAATTGATTTTCTATGAAAGCTTGACAGAGGCCCTTGTTGGCCCAGCCGCTCCTTACAACCACTTGGGAAACTAATCTGCCATCCCGAACTTCGGCAGCGGATTCAAATTGCGGCCACCGCTCATCTGCACGAGCTTCAATGACACCGTGGGGAAAGCTCGCTGGAAATCCTGCGGGCAGCACAATTTCCGAGACGGGATTCTTCGGTCCATTCTTGACGATCGTGTTGCGTATTTCCGTTTTAAACAGTTTGCTGGACGGCGGCACATTCGGATCCACAACTGGTGGCATAGGAAAGAGATCCTGGTCTTTCGCATATGCCAAAACATATTCGTGAGCGATCTTGATCTTCGCTTGGTTATCGAAGTTGCCATCAGTTTGCCACGCAAAACATGCGAGCTTATTGGTTGCCCCAAATACTCGGTCCATCAGCATCCCAAGCCGGAACAGCTCGTTGTCGTCGATGCTGACGAAGACCACGCCGTCGTCGGCCACCAGTTCTTTCGCCAATTGCAAGCGCCGGTACATGAACTCCAGCCACAGCGAGTGCCGGTAGCGATCGGCCTTGTCGACGAAGCGGTCGTTGTAGACGAAGTCGCGGTTGCCGGTGTTGTACGGCGGGTCGATGTAGATGCAGCGGATCGCGCCCTTGTGGCTCATGCGCAGCGCGCGCAGGGCATCGAAGTTATCGCCCTCGACGATCAGATTGCCCCAGGGCGCGTCGCCATGCGACAGGCGCGCGTCCAGCTCCAGCGCCACGTAGTCGTCGTTGAGCGCAGCGTCGGCGTCGATCTCGTCGCGCTCCCACACCAGCCCCAGCTGGCGCTCGGCATCGCGCCGCTTGAGCAGGCGGATCAGGGCGTCCTTGTCCAGGTGATCGTATTGCGACACGTCAGCGCGCCTCCGGTTCGGGAACGGCCCGGTAGGCCTGGTCCGGGTCGTTGGGCGTTTCCGGACGCGTCATCGTGATGCGCCCCTGCCGGATCAGCGGCCGCAGGTAGTTCTGCCGCACGTACTCGCTGTTGCGGGCCGTCAAGGTCGCCAGCTCTTCGGCCCGCCAGGGCCGCAAGGCGCACAGGGCGACGATCAGCTCGCCCACCTCCCCCGGCGGGCTGCGCTTGCCAAGCGCGCCGACCCGCGCGGCAAGCTCACCCGGCAACTCGTTCAGCACTCGGCGGCGCGCCGGATCGTTCCCGGGAACCGTGTTTTCGGGGTTGCTAGACAAGCCCGCCTGGTTACTAGACAAGCCGCCCAGGTCACTAGATAAGCCATCGGGGTTGGTAGGTAAGGGGTCGGGACCGGCAGATGCCCCGCCGGGACCTGCCTTTCCCATCAGCGCTGTCGTGGGCTTGTACCAGGTGGCCGAGCCGCGGCCGTGCTGGCTGAGCAGGCCCGCATCGCGGAACCGGCGCAGGGCGGCGCTGGCCGCCAGCGTATCGACCTTGTTCAGGTCCCGGTAGGTGGCGTTGTCGATGGCCCCGGCCTCGCGGACCATCACCAGCGCCCTGGCCTCGTCGTTGCTCAGGTGCAGGTCGCGGAAGCGCGACAGCCAGTGCAGGTCCTCCTCGCCGAGGAAATGGTGGAAGAAGAACCTTGCGACGAACAGGTCGTTGCCGCGGTCGGATTCGAACAGCGGCGGCGTCAGGCCCGCCTCCGCGGCCTTGTCGCGCATGACGCGGATGCCGCTGCCCTTGGTTTCGGCGAAGCGGGTTTCATGCAGCACCGCTGCGATCTTCGGGTTGCGCGGCGCCGATCCCGGCTCGCCGAGGTGTTCGGGCGATTTCAATGAAAACCCGGGGTTACGGATTTCGAGCCGATTGGCATAGCGAATGACCTGGACCGGCGAATGGCTGCGGTAGCTGCGATGCATCACGGCATTGACCAGCGCTTCGCGGATGACGCTCTGCGGGATCAGCGGTCGATCCTGGCGCTGCAGCTCGCCTTCCTTCAGCCCGAACGCCTTGGGCAAATCGTCCAGGACCGCCGCCTGCGCGCGACGGATCAGCCGGAACAACGGATCGCGCAGTTCGACCGTGTCGAAACGATGTTCCGGGTCCGGCACCCACTCGCGCCCCGGCACGCGGATGTAATCCACGCGGGTCATCGGGAAGCAGCGACGCAACGCGGCCGGCTTCCCGAACAGGACCAGCCCCGCTACGGTGGGCTGCCACTGCCCCTGCGGGTTGCGGCGGATGCAGCTCAATGCCTGCAGGAGTTCTTCGTCGCTCCAGCGCAGTTCCTCGGCATCCGGATTGGTTTGCGCGCGCGCATCGCGGTATTCGGCGATGGCCTCGGGGAGGAAGTCGTCCATGCCGCCGTCGGGCACGATGCCGGCATCGAAACTTTCGACCTGGCGTCCCTGGTACAACACCAGCAAGTCGTCCTCGGTGCAGCGCTGATCGGTGCTGCCGATGCGGCGAAAGGCGCCGCGGGGCAAGCCCTGGGATTTGAAGTACACCGGCTTTTCGTGCGGTTGCGCCTCGGGCACGAACGCCACGATCACGGTCTTGCCGTCGAGTTGTTCGGTCGTGATCTGGATGCGAACGGGCTGGTTGAAGGCGGTTGCACACTGGCTGGCCAGATCCGCGCTCACCTTGTCGGGCTGTTGCAGGCCTTCGACCTCATAGCCGGGGAACAATGCGAGCTCTTCGCGCGTCACGCCCAGCAGGATCCAGCCGCCATCGAGTCCGGGTTCGTTGGCGAAAGCGCATACGGTCTCCAGCAGGGACTTGCCCACCTCGTCCGCCCGCTTGGCTTCGACGCGTTCGTGTTCGTCGAGCAGGTTGAGGTTTTCCAGAAGCTCGCTGGCCGAAGTCATCGCGCAATGCCCCCATTGACATCTCCGCTGCTCAACAGCGCGAACAAAGGCCGGTTGACGTAGTAGTTGTTGCGGCCTATGCGCAGCTTCTCCAGCACGCCGTCGTGCGCGAGCTTGTCGAGGTAGCGCGTGGCGGTGACGCGCGAGACGCCCAGGTCGTTCTGCAGGAACTCCACCCGCGTGTACGGGTGGCTGAACAGGTTGTTGATCAGGTCCTGGCTGTAGAACTTGTAGCCGCCGCGGATGCGTTGCTTGGTGGCCTGCAGCAAGTCCCGGATCGCGTGGATGCTGCCGATGGTTTCGGCGGCCGTGGCGGAGACGGCTTCGAGCATGTACAGCACCCAGTCCTCCCAGGCGTCGTCCTCGCGCACGGCCTGCAGCAGGCGGTAGTAATCGGGCTTGGTGCGCACGATGTGGCGGCTTAGGTACAGCACCGGGATGTCGAGCAGGCCTTCCTTCATCAGGTACAGCACGTTGACGATACGGCCGGTGCGGCCGTTGCCGTCGTAGAACGGGTGGATGCTCTCGAACTGGTGGTGGATCAACGCCATCTTGACCAGCGGATCCAGCGGCAGGCCGGGATCGTCGTGGATGAACTGTTCCAGCTCGCCCATCAGGCGCTTGACTTCATTTGCATCCTGCGGGGGCTCGTAGACGATGCTGCCCGCCCCGTCGCGCAAGGCGGTGCCGGGCAGCTTGCGGAAGCCGGCGCGGTTGCATTCCAGCTGCGCCTGCACGTCGAGGATGGTGTTGAGCGTCAGCAGGCCGCTTTCGCTGACCTGTCGGGCGCCGGCGCGCAACGCCTGTCGGTAGCGTTGGACTTCCTTGATGGCGGTGCTGGCGTTTTCGGCCGGGTCGTCCTCGCGATAGAGGTCGTCCTGGGTGGTGACGATGTTCTCGATGGCCGAGCTGTCCCGCGCTTCCTGCAGGGTCAGGGTGCTGACCAGGATGTCCTGGTTGGGGATGCTGGCGGCGACGCCCTTGAGTTCGGCCAGGTGGCGGCTGGCCGTGGCCAGCCGTTTCAGGATCGGCGCGGTGTCGAAGCGGCTGGGATCCAGTCCCTGGAGGGGCCTGATCGGCATTCCGGCATCCCCATATAAAGAAAACCGGATTTTTTATACACGTTCAGGCGGATTTGTACAATTCCGGTCGAAATCGATCATTTCGACCGATCCGGGTTCACCACACCACTTCGGCCATCGAACAGTTCAGCCCCGAGCCGATGCCCAGCAGGGCGACGCGGTCGCCCTTCTTCAAGCGGCCCATCTCGCGCAGCTTGCTCAGCACGATCGGCACCGAGGCCGGGCCGATGTTGCCGTGCTCGCCAAAGATCGTCAGCACCTTCTTCGGGTCGATGCCGAAGGCCTTGATGAAGGCTGCGGTGTGGGCCTTGCTGACCTGGTGGATGACGAACTCGTCGAGTTCCTCCACCGCCCAGCCGAGCGCGATCTTCGCCGCGACGAAGGTCTTCTGCGCCAGCTTCAGGCCTTCGATCAGCAGCATCCGGGTGTCGGTGACCATGCGGTCGAGATTGCCGCGGCACAGGCCGTTCCACTGGGTCGCGGCGCGGGTCACGCCGCCGCGGTAGCGCGGCGCCCCCGGCGCGAGTTCGGCGCGGGCCAGCACCATGCCGGCGGCACCGCAGCCCAGGGTCAGGGTGGCCAGCTCGTTGCGGTACTCCTCCTCGGTGACATCGGGCTGCAGCATCCGCTCCATGGTCTTGTCGTAGGCCAGGTTGGCGGTTTCGCCGTCGACCACCAGGGCATAGTCGATCTCGCCGCGTTCGATCATGCGGCTGGCGATGTCCATGCCGTTGAGGAAGGCCAGGCAGGCGTTGGCGACGTCGAAGTTCTGGCAGGTGTCGGCCAGGCCGAGGTTGCCGCTGACGATGCTGGCGGTGGACGGTTCGAGGAAGTCGCGGCTGACCGAGGTGTTGACCAGCAGGCCGACCCGCGCAGGGTCGATGCCGGCGTCGGCCAGCGCCTTGACCCCGGCCAGGGTGGCGGCGTCCGAAGCCTGGACGTCGTCGTCCCAGAGGCGGCGGGCGTGGATGCCGGCGATGTCCTGCAGCACGTCGGTCTTGATCTTCAGGCGATCGAGGGTCGGCCGCAGGCGGTCGTTGATCTCGTCGGTGGACAGGCGGCGCGGTGCATCGATGTGCGCGAGACCGGCGATGGCGACGTGTTGGAACAGCATGGGCTTGGCTGCCGTGATTCTGGCAAAGGGCACATAGATTAGCGGCTTACGGGGTTGGGTGCATGAAGTGGCTGCACTTGGCCCAGGGCCACAGCCCTTTTCCCGCGGGCGGGAGACACGGCGGCAGGATTGCCGTCTTGCACGGCGTAGCCGCCCGCAGGGCGAGCGCCATGGAAGGCGCGAGTGGACGTGGCGCGAAGCGCCGGATATCGAAGCCGCCGTCAGGCGGCTGAGGTGTGTCGGGCGAACCGGACCCGGATGGAAAAGCCGGTTCCTCACCCCAACCCTCAGCCGCTTGAGGCGGCTTCGATTCCCGCAGGCGGGAGAGGGGCTAGGGAGGGTCTGAACAACTCTTGGTCCAGCCGTCATTCCCGCGAAAGCGGGAATCCAGCGTCTTTGATTTCAATGGTTTGAAGTCACTGGATGACTCGCTGCGCTCGCCCTTCGGGCCGTCCTCCGGACGTTCAACGCGCTTCGCGCTTTTGTCCCGCTTTCGCGGGAATGACGATCCGGTTTACGTTTTTCAAAGGTTCCCTAACGCCCGCAACGCCAGGCGGCGAATTTCTGGTCGCCGTTGGCGGGCGGGGCGAGCGGGCTGATGGTGTCGGCGCCGATGCCCGGCGCCTCGTTGCGGGCCAGCGTCTCCAGCTCTTCCTGCACGCGCAGCGGGTTGCGCTTGTACAGCGTGATCTTGTCGGCGACCGAAACGCTGATCTCGCCGCGCTTCTCGCAGTTGGCGGGCGCGCTGGCCGCGACCTTCACCGCCGAGGCGCCGGGCGCCATGTGTACCCAGGTGCAACCGCCCCCGAGCAACGCCAGCGAGAGCAGGACCGGCAGGGCGGTGGTCGGCTTGATGCGCATCTGTGCACTCCCTCTGAAAGACGATGCCCGCCATTGTGGCGGGCATCGTCTGAGCGTTGCCGCAACGGCGGTTACTTGCCCGCGGCGGGCACGGGCTTGCCATCGGCGTCGATCACGCTGACCTCGCCGAAGCCCAGCGCGCGCACCGGCTGCTCGATCTTCTCCAGGTCGCCGACCACCACCCAGGTCAGGGCGTTCGGGTCGATGGTCCTGGCCGCAGCGGCCACCTGGTCCGGGGTCAGCGACTCGATCTCGGCCTTGCGCTTGAACACGTAGTCGTCGGGGCGGTCGTAGCGGACGATGCCGCTGATGGTGCCCATCACCGCCGCCGCGGTCTCGTAGGCGCCGGGCAGGCCGCGGATGTCGGCGGCCCTGACCTTCTCGACTTCCGCCGCGCTCGGCGGCGCCTTGCCGTCGGCGTAGTCGTCGATCTCGCGCCGCATTTCCTTCAGCGAATCGGCGGTCTTGTCGATCTGCACCGGCGCGAACGCGATCCACGGCCGCTGCCCGAGCGCGCCCGAGGTGAAGCTGTAGGAACCGTAGGCCCAGTGCTTGTCCTCGCGCAGGTTCATGTTCAGGCGCGAGGAGAACTGGCCGCCGAGCACGTCGTTGGCGATATCGAACTTGATCGCCCCGGGGTCGCGGGTCGAAGGCACCAGCTCGCCGACGAAGATATTGGCCTGCACGGCGCCGGGCTGGTCGATCAGGAACATCCGCGGACTGGCCGGGCGCGGCACGTCGGCGATGGCCTCGGCGGCGGGCGCGGCGCCCTCGCCCTTCCAGTCGCCGAAATGCTTGTCCAGCAGCGGCACGATCTGCTTGAGCGTGGTGTCGCCGACCACGATCAGGGTGGCGCTCTCCGGACGCAGCCACTGCTTCTGGTAGCGCACCAGGTCGTCGCGGTCGAGCGAGGCGATCGAGGCCTCGGTGCCGCTGCCGCTGAACGGGATCGCATAGGGATGGTGGCCGCCGTACAGCAACGGCGGCAGCACCCGCAGCGCGGCGCCGTTGGGACGCGCCTTCTCCTGCCCGATGCCGGCGATCCAGGTCGCCTTGATGCGGTCGATCTCCCTGGGCTCGAAGCGCGGCTGCCGCAGCATGGTCGCGAACAGGGCGATCGAGGGATCGAGGTTTTCCTTCAGCGCCGACAGGTAGGCGCTGCTGCCGTCGAGCGCGGCGCCGGCGCCGAGGTTGGCGCCCAGCGATTCGGCGCGGTTGCCGAACGCCAGCGAGTCGAGGTCGCCCGCGCCCTCGTCCAGCATGCCCATGGCGAAGCTGGCGGTGCCGAGCTTGCGGCCGGCGTCGCTGCTGTAGCCGCCGTTGAACTGGTAGCTCATCTGCACCACCGGGATGTCGTGGCGCTGGGCCAGGATCAGCTTGGTGCCGTTCTTGAGCGTGGCGCGCTCGAGCGTCGGGAACTTCAGGTCCGGGAAGCTGGACGGTACCGGCACGCCCTTGCTGCGATCGACGCTGCTGGCCGTGGTCGTGTACTTCGGATCGACCGGCGGCAGGACCAGCGGCGTCGGCTTGACCGTCGGATCCTCGGCCAGCGGGGTGCGTTCGCCCGGCTCCACCACCAGGGTGTGGCTGCCCACGCCGAGCCACCTGGCGCCGACCGCCTCGAGCTGCGCGGCAGTGGTGTCGGCAATGGTGGCCAGCGACTTGCGGAAGCAGCCCGGGTCGTTCTCGTAGATGGTGCATTCGGCCAGCACGTCGGCCTTGCCGCCGAAGCCGCCGATGCGCTCGATGCCGCGGATGAAGCCGGCGCGGAACACGGTCTTGGCCTGCGCCAGCTCGGCCGGCGTCGGGCCTTCGGTGACCAGCTTGTGCAGCTCCTCGCCGATGATCGCCTCGACCTTCTTCGGGTCCACGCCCTGCTTGACCGTGGCCATGACCAGGAAGTTGGAACCCAGCTGCTGCGCATCGACGAAGGTGCTGACGTTGTCGACCAGCTTGTCCTCGTGCAGCAGGCGCTTGTCCAGGCGCGAGGACTTGCTGCCACCGAGGATCTGCGAGAACAGCTGCAGCCGGTCGATGTCGGTGGTGCCGACCTGGGGCACGTTCCATGCCCGGTAGATGCGCGCCTGCGGCACCTTGTCCTGCATTACCTCGCGCGTGTCGGCCGGACGCCTGGCCACGTCGACCTTCGGCTGCGCCATGGTCGGGGTGGCGGGGATGTCGCCGAAATATTCCGCGGCCTTCCGCTTCGCGGTCTCGAGGTCGATGTCGCCGGCCAGCACCAGCACCGCGTTGTTGGGGCCGTACCAGGTGCGGAACCAGTTCTTGACGTCCTCCAGCGAAGCGGCGTTGAGGTCGTTCATCGAGCCGATCACGCTGTGGTGGTAGGGATGGCCGACCGGGTACAGCGCCTGGCCGAGCTTCTCCCAGACCTGGCCATAGGGCTGGTTCTCGCCCTGGCGCTTCTCGTTCTGGACCACGCCGCGCTGTTCGTCCAGGGTCTTCTGGTCGATCGCGCCGAGCAGGTGGCCCATGCGGTCGGATTCCATCCACAGCGCCATGTCCAGCGCGGTGGTCGGCACGTTCTCGAAATAGTTGGTGCGGTCGGAGTTGGTGGTGCCGTTCTGGTTGGTGGCGCCGGCCAGCTCGAAAGGCACGAAATACTCGCCCTTGTGGTTTTCCGAACCGTTGAACATCAGGTGCTCGAACAGGTGCGCGAAGCCGGTGCGGCCGGCAGGCTCGTCGGCGCTGCCGACGTGGTACCAGATGTTGACCGCCACGATCGGCGCCTTGCGATCGGTATGCACCACCACCCGCAGTCCGTTGGGCAGGGTGAACTGTTCGTAGGGGATGTCGGCCTGGACGGCCTGCGCGGACTTGGCCAGCGCGGGCGCGGGCAGCAAGCCTCCGCCGAACGCGGCGGCCAGGGCCAGGGCAAGCAGGGCGGCCGGCAGCCGGGAAGACTTCGGGGATTCGACGGCAAGGGACATGCGGCACTCCAGTGCGGCGTGGACGGGCAGTCGACCATGTTACCGGCGCCGCCGCGGCACCGCAGTAGGCCACAAGTACCGGGTGCGCCATGACGGCCCGTGAACGCGCGCATGCGCACACTGGCACGATGTCCATTCGATATTGCCTCGTCACCGGCGCCAACCGTGGCCTCGGGCTGGAGTTCGTCCGCCAGCTGCTGGCGCGCGGCGATCGCGTGGTCGCTACCTGCCGCCAGCCCGGCAAGGCGACCGACCTCAACATCCTCGCCGGCGAACACCCCGGACGCCTGCACGTGCTGCCGCTGGGCCTGGCCGATGCGAAATCGCACGCGGCGCTGGTCGGCGAACTGCCGCTGGTGCTGGGCGATGGCGGCCGCATCGGCCTGCTGGTCAACAACGCCGGCGTGCTGCATTCGGGCGAACGCTTCGGCAAGCTTGCGCTGGAGACGCTGCTCGACAGCTTCCGCATCAACGCCGCCGGGCCCTTGTTGCTGACCCAGGCGCTGGCGCCCTGGCTGGCCGATGGCGCGCGGGTGGCGAACCTGTCCTCCGAACTGGGCTCGATCGCCGACGCCGGCCGTTTCGGCACGCCCAGCTACCGCATCAGCAAGGCCGCCCTGAACATGGCCAGCGTGCAGCTGGCCGGCGCGCTGCGCGAGCGCGGCATCGTGGTCGTCGCCCTGCATCCGGGCTGGGCGCAGACCGCGATGGGCGGCGCGCAGGCGACCGTGCCGGTGCAGGATTCGGTGCGCGGGCTGCTGCAGGTCGTCGACGCCCTGGAACCGGCGGACAGCGGCAGCTTCCGCGACTGGCAGGGCGAAACGCTGCCGTGGTGATGCGCGCATGCGCGCGCAACCCATTATCCTGCAAGCCTCGCCGTTGTCGGCGTTATCCGGCCTCCGGCCGGATCAACGGCGACGGTCATTCCGGCGCGCAGCCGCCGGAATAACCGATGTTCGACGTCATCCTCTACCAGCCCGAGATTCCGCCCAACACCGGCAACGTCATCCGCCTGTGCGCCAACACCGGCGCGCGCCTGCACCTGGTCGCGCCCTTGGGCTTCGATCTCGACGACCGCCAGCTGCGGCGCGCCGGGCTCGACTACCACGAATACGCCGAAATGCAGGTGCACGCTTCGCTGGCCTCGGCGCTGGCCTTGCTGCAGCCGCCGCGCCTGTTCGCGCTGAGCACGCGCAACAGCCGGCGCTTCGACGCGCCGCGCTACGCGGCCGGCGACGCGTTCCTGTTCGGCCCGGAAACGCGCGGATTGCCCGACGACGTGCTCGCGACGATCCCGCAATCGCAGCGCCTGCGCCTGCCGATGCGGCCGGACAACCGCAGCCTCAACCTGTCGAACGCGGTTGCCGTGGTGGTGTTCGAAGCCTGGCGGCAGCTGGGCTACGCCGGCGGCGCCTGACACGCAGCGCGCGCGGAAGTTCCGACCTTGCGGCCGGGTACTTCAGGCGCGGTTGCCGCGCGCCGTGGACAATCGTCGCTGCCGGTGCGGACGTCGCCGTTCTCCCCTGACGGTTCTCTCCCTCCCCCCGACGTCCGGCCGGCTTCTCTCCGGAAGTCTTGCCCCGGCCGCATGCGGCCGGGGGTTTTCTGCGCGTATCCTGCATGCCGGTGCATCCGACAGGAGCAGGCGCGATGGCATGCAGGCGCATCGACCCCGACACCGTGCCGCGCAGCGTCGGCACTTCCTATCCCCCGCCGCACGATGTTCCGTGCAGGCTGCGCGAACGCCAGCGGCTGGGCGATGCCGCGGGCCTGCAGCAGTTCGGCGTCAACCGGCTGCGGCTGCCACCGGGCAGCTGGTCGAGCCAGCGCCACTGGCATACGCACGAGGACGAATTCGTCTACGTGCTCGCAGGCGAAGTCGTGCTGGTCACCGATGCCGGCGTGGAGGTGCTGCGGGCCGGCGATTGCGCGGGGTTCCGCGCCGGCGACGCCGACGGCCACCACCTGCAGAACCGCTCGCAGGCCGACGCGATCGTGTTGGAGGTGGGCAGCCGCGATCCCGAACGCGACGGCGCCGAATATCCCGATATCGACATGCGCATCGGCCCCGGGCGGTCGGCTGGCTACGTCCACCGCGACGGCACCCCGTATCCGCAATCGCAATGAGCCGACAACCGCAGGAGCGGCATTCGTAGGAGCGGCTTACAGCCGCGAGCTCTCCCCGGCACAAATGTAGGAGCGACGTCAGTCGCGAGCTCTTCGATCGAAAGCAATGCTCGCGACTGACGTCGCTCCTACGTCCGCTTTCGGGGGAAAGCTCGCGGCTGTAAGCCGCTCCTACGAAGCCCTCCTGCGAAAGCCGGTGCTTACGCCGGTTCGGAGTATTCGGCCTTCTGGTCGCGCGCAAGCAGGCGCTGCAGCGCTTCGGC
>SWCD01024260.1_pt1 | contig 39911 bp, 31 predicted proteins | sample 4693011 | NCBI WGS metagenome assembly SWCD01 (sample SAMN10267278, study PRJNA491770) | bioreactor metagenome | isolation source: DHS bioreactor inoculated with marine | place: Japan: Omine Ridge, Nankai Trough
GCCTGCGTCGGCGGCGGCAGCAACGCCATCGGCCTGTTCCATGCCTTCCTCAACGATCGCGACGTGCGCATCGTCGGCGCCGAGGCCGCTGGCGACGGCATCGCCATGGGGCGCCATGCGGCTTCCCTGGCCGCAGGCCGGCCCGGCGTGCTGCACGGCAACCGGACCTACGTGCTGTGCGACGACGACGGCCAGATCACCGAGACGCATTCGGTTTCGGCCGGGCTCGACTATCCGGGCGTCGGGCCGGAACACGCCTTCCTCAAGGATGCCGGCCGTGCCGAATACGTCGGCATCGACGACGACGAGGCGCTGGCGGCCTTCCACCTGCTGGCCAGGACCGAGGGCATCCTCGCCGCGCTCGAATCCAGCCATGCCATCGCCCAGGCGATGAAGCTCGCGCGGGAGTTGCCGAAGGACGCGCTCGTGCTGTGCAACCTGTCCGGCCGCGGCGACAAGGACGTGCACACCATCGCCGCGCGCGACAACCTGGACCTGTAGGAGCGCCCGTTGGGCGCGATGGTTTTCCCGGTACAGCCCCATCGCGCCCAACGGGCGCTCCTACAAGAGCAGATCGAAGGACACATGAATCGTATCGACGCAAGATTCCAGGCATTGAAGTCCGCCGGCCGCAAAGCCCTGGTGCCGTTCATCACCGCCGGCGATCCTGCGCTGGACGCCACGGTGCCGGTGATGCACGCGCTGGTCGCAGCCGGCGCCGACGTGATCGAGCTGGGCGTGCCCTTTTCCGATCCGATGGCCGACGGCCCGACCATCCAGCGCAGCTCCGAGCGCGCGCTCGCGCGCGGCGCCGGGTTGTCGTTCGTGTTCGACTGCGTACGCAGCTTCCGCGAACGCGACGCCGATACCCCCGTGGTGCTGATGGGCTACCTGAATCCGGTCGAGATCCGCGGTGCCGACGAATACGCCCGCGCGGTCGCGCAGGCGGGCGTGGACGGCGTGCTGCTGGTCGACCTGCCGCCGGAGGAATCCGCGGAATTCCGCCAGGCATTCGCGGCGAAGGGCATCGCCCTGGTCCTGCTGGCGTCACCGACGACCACCGGGCAGCGGCTGCGGATCCTGTGCGAACACGCGCAGGGCTATCTCTATTACGTCAGCTTCGCCGGCGTGACCGGCGCCTCCGAGCAGCTGGATACCGGCGCGGCATCCGTGCGCCTGCAGGCGCTGCGCGCGGCCAGCCGGACGCCGGTGGTGGCCGGCTTCGGCATCCGCGACGCCGCCAGCGTCGCGGCGATGGCGGCCGAGGCCGACGGCGTGGTGGTCGGCAGCGCCCTGGTCGCGGCGATGGCCGATGCCCGCGACGCCGATGCTGCCGCCCGCGCCGCCGCAGCCTTCCTCGCGCCACTGCGCGCCGCACTGGACGGGTCCGGCTGAACACGCCGGCCGTTTTGGCGGCTGCGCTAAACTCGTCCCCCCGACGCGGCCCGGCCGCCAAGAGGCTCCAACAACGCATGTCCTGGCTGAAGAAAGTGATGCCCCCGCGCATCCGCACCGAATCCGGCGCGCCCAAGAAGCGCAGCGTGCCCGAAGGCCTGTGGGAGAAGTGCGAGCGCTGCGGCGCCGTGCTGTACCGGCCCGAGCTGGAGGAGAACCTCGAGGTCTGCCCCAAATGCAGCTTCCACATGCCGATCCGCGCCCGCGTGAGGCTGAAGGCCTTCCTCGACCCCGGCAGCATCCAGGAAATCGCGGTCGAACTCGCCCCGGTCGATGTCCTGAAGTTCAAGGACCAGAAGAAATACAGCGACCGCATCAAGGCCTCGCAGAAGGCCACCGGCGAGCACGACTCGCTGGTCGCGGTGCAGGGCCTGCTCAAGGGCCGGCCGCTGGTGGCCTGCGCCTCGGACTTCGTCTTCATGGGCGGCTCAATGGGCTCGGTCGGCGGCGAGAAGTTCGCGCTCGCCGCCGAACAGGCGCTGGCCGCGCGCGCGCCCTTGGTCAGCTTCTCCGCCAGCGGCGGCATGCGCATGCAGGAAGGGCTGTTCTCGCTGCTGCAGATGGCCAAGGTCTCGGCCGCGCTGGCGCGCCTGCGCGATGCCGGCGTTCCCTACATCTCGGTCATGACCCATCCGACCACCGGCGGCGTCTCGGCCTCGCTGGCGATGCTCGGCGATATCAACATGGCCGAGCCCGAGGCGCAGATCGGCTTCGCCGGTCCGCGGGTGATCGAGCAGACCGTGCGCGAGACCCTGCCCGAGGGCTTCCAGCGCTCGGAGTTCCTGCTCGAACACGGCGCCATCGACCAGATCTGCGATCGCCGCGAGCTGCGCGAGCGCATCGCCCACCTGCTGGCCCTGCTGTGCCGGCAGCCGGCGCCGGAAGCCGACCTGGTGGTCGAGGCATGAAGACGGCCCGCACGCAGGAGCGAGGATGAGCCGCAAATACTTCGGCACCGATGGCATCCGCGGGCGCGTCGGCGAGGGCGTGATCTCGGCGGACTTCGTGCTGCGCCTGGGCAATGCCTACGGCCACGCGCTGCGCGCGGCGATGCCGCATGTCGACGCGAAGCAGGGCGGACAGTGGCGCAAGCCGCAGGTGATCATCGGCAAGGACACGCGCATTTCCAACTACATGTTCGAGGCGGCGCTGGAAGCGGGCCTGGTCGCCGCGGGCGTGGACGTGCAGCTGATGGGGCCGATGCCGACCCCGGCGGTCGCGCACCTGACCCGTTCGCTGCGCGCCGATGGCGGCATCGTCATCTCCGCCTCGCACAACCCGCATTACGACAACGGCATCAAGTTCTTCTCGGCGCAGGGCGAGAAGCTCGACGACGCCACCGAACTGGCGATCGAGGCCGCGCTGGACGACCCGTTCAGCACGGTGCCGTCGGAGCAGCTGGGCAAGACCACGCGCACGCGCGATGCGGTCGGCCGCTACCTCGAGGCCTGCAAGAACTCCGTTTCGCGCAACTTCGACCTCGACGGCATGCGCCTGGTGGTCGACTGCGCGCACGGCGCCACCTACCAGATCGGCCCGCTGGTGCTGCGCGAGCTCGGCGCCCGCGTCGACGCCATCGGCGTCGATCCGAACGGACTCAATATCAACGACGGCGTCGGTTCAATGCACGTCGACAATCTCGCGGCGCGCGTTCGCGAGACCAGCGCCGAACTGGGCATCGCCTTCGACGGCGACGGCGATCGCGTCCTCTTCGCCGACGGAGAGGGCAACGTACGCGACGGCGACGACCTGCTGTACCTGCTGGCCACCGACTGGCAGGCCAGCGGCCGCCTGCGCGGGCCGGTGGTCGGCACGCTGATGAGCAACTACGGTTTCGAACGCGCGCTGACGGCCGCGGGCATCGGCTTCGTGCGCGCGAAGGTTGGAGACCGCTACGTGCACCAGGCGCTGCTGGAGCACGACGGCATCCTCGGCGGCGAAGCCTCGGGCCACCTGCTGTGCCTGGACCGCGCCACCACCGGCGACGGCATCATCAGCGCGCTGCAGGTGCTGGAAGTGCTGCACCGCCGCGGCATCACGCTCGGGCAGGCGCTGGCCGGCCTGCACAAGGTGCCGCAGAAGACCGTCAACGTCCGCTACGGCAACGGCGCCAGGCCGGCCGAGGCCGCCAGCGTGCAGGCCGCGCTGGCCGAGGCGCAGACCGCGGTGCAGGGCCGGGGCCGAGCCTTCCTGCGCCCTTCCGGCACCGAGCCGGTGGTGCGGGTGACGGTGGAGGCCGACGATGCTGCATTGATGCAGGCTACGTTGGATAAACTGGCAGAGGCGGTGCGAGCGGCTGCCTGATCGCGCTTGCTTCTTCTTTCCCCTGCGGAAGGAGATTGCCGAAAGGCGGATGAGGCAACGTCGTTCTGGGCTGGAGCAGGAATACGTCTCATCCGGAAGTTCGTACCCTCATCCGGCGCTTCGCGCCACCTTCTCCCGGTGGGAGCAGGAAAAGACAAGAGCAAACGCGATGACATCCCGGATCCCCACCTTCGACATCCGCCGCTTCACCGACCCGTCCAGCGCGGAAGACCGCGCGGCCTTCGTCGCCGAACTCGGCGCGGCCTATCGCGAATGGGGCTTCGCCGGCATCCGCAACCACGGCATCGCGCAGTCGCTGATCGACGGTTCCTACGAGGTGTTCAAGGCCTTCTTCGCGCTGCCGGAAGAGGTCAAGCAGCGCTACCACGTGCCCGGCGGCGGCGGTGCGCGCGGCTACACCCCGTTCGGGGTGGAAACGGCCAAGGGCGCGAAGTATTCGGACCTCAAGGAGTTCTGGCACATCGGTCGCGAGATCCCGGACGATTCGCAATACCGCGACGTGATGCCGCCGAACCTGTGGCCGGCCGAGGTGCCCGGCTTGCGCGAGCGGGGCTACGGCCTGTACCAGGCGCTCGACGCGCTCGGCTCCCGGGTGCTGTCGGCGCTGGCGCTGCACATCGGCCTGCCGGAAGCCTGGTTCGCGGACAAGACCGATTTCGGCAACTCGATCCTGCGCCCGATCCACTACCCGCCTATCACCGCCGACGACATCCCCAACGTGCGCGCCGGCGCGCACGAGGACATCAACCTGATCACCCTGCTGGTCGGCGCCAGCGCCGCCGGCCTGGAAGTGCAATCCCGCGGGGGCGAATGGGTGCCGTTCACCGCCGACGCCGACACCATCGTGGTCAACATCGGCGACATGCTGCAGCGGCTGACCAACCACGTGTATCCGTCCACCACCCACCGCGTGGTCAATCCGCCGGGCGCGGCCGCGCGCCAGCCACGCTATTCGACGCCGTTCTTCCTGCATCCGAACCCGGATTTCGTGATCGACGTGCTGCCTTCGACCATCACGCCGGACAACCCCAGCCGCTATCCCGAGCCGATCACGGCACAGGCTTACCTCGAAGAGCGGTTGAAGGAAATCAAGCTGAAGTAACCGCGCCACGCCATCGGTTGGCATCGGGTATCCTGTGCCGCCTTCGCCGGAGCCGGAAGATGCGTCGCAGGATCGTAGCGGGAAACTGGAAGCTGCACGGGAGCCGCGACTTCGCGACGCGGCTGGTCGGGGAGGTGGTGGCCGGGCTGCCGGCGCCGGGCGTGGACGTGGTGCTGCTGCCGCCGCTGCCCTACATCGGCGGCCTGGTCGAGGCTTTCGACGGACGTGGCGTGGCTTTCGGCGCGCAGGACGTCAGCTGCAACGAGCAGGGCGCCTACACCGGAGAAGTGTCCGCAGCGATGTTGCGCGACGTCGGTGCGCGCTATGGCCTGGTCGGCCACTCGGAGCGCCGCCAGTACCACCAGGAGGGCAGCGACCTGGTCGCGCGCAAGTTCCTGGCTGCCAGCCATGCCGGCCTGGTGCCGATCCTGTGCGTGGGCGAGACCCTGCAACAGCGCGAAGCCGGGCAGACTGAATACGCGATCGAGCAGCAGCTGGGGCCGGTGTTCGAGCTCGGCGGCGCGCAGGCGCTGGAGGGCGCGGTGATCGCCTACGAGCCGGTCTGGGCGATCGGATCAGGCAAGACCGCGAGCCCGGAGCAGGTGCAGGCGGTGCATGCCTTCATCCGTGGCGAGGCCGCGGCGCGCGATGCTACAATCGCCGGCTCGCTGCCGCTGCTGTACGGCGGCAGCGTCAAGCCCGGCAACGCCGCCGCGCTGTTTTCGCAGCCGGACGTCGATGGCGGGCTGATCGGCGGCGCCTCGCTGGTCGCCGCCGACTTCCTGGCCATCGTCAGGGCGGCCGAGCCGGGGTGAACCGGCGCGGCATGCCGTGCCGCCCCGGCGAACGCCTGGCCCCGGATGGCCGGGCAGGATGATTCTCCAGCCGGAGTGCCTCGCCACGGATGGCGGCAAGTTGACGGTTCCACCATTGGTATCCATCGCGCGGCGGGCCAACACCCGCCCGAAATCCGAGAGTTCAATCGATGCTGTTGCTCATCCTCAACGTGGTATTCGTGCTCATCGCGCTCGCGATGGTCGTGCTGATCCTGATGCAGCGTGGCGCGGGCGCGCAGGCCGGGTCCGGCTTCGGCGGCGGCGCGTCGGCGACCGTGTTCGGCTCCCGCGGCTCTTCGAACTTCCTGTCCAAGGCGACCAAGTGGCTGGCTATCGCATTCTTCACGATCACCATGTTCATGGCCTGGCAGGCGACCCGCAGCGCATCGCCCGGTCCGGTGCAGCAGGACCTGGGCGTGATGTCGCAGCTTCCGGAAGCGCCGGCAGCGACCCCGGACGCCAGCGGCGACCGCATCCCCACCGCACCGGCGCAGGGCGCGCCTGCGACGACTCCGCCACCGGCACCGGCGCAGCAGGCGCCGCCGCCCGTTCCGCAGGGCGGTTGAGAACCCTTACAATACCGGGATTGCGTGCGCGCTAGCGCGCACGGAAAGATTTGCCCAGGTGGCGGAACTGGTAGACGCACTACCTTGAGGTGGTAGCGGCCGTAGGTCGTGGGGGTTCGAGTCCCCCCTTGGGCACCATTGATCCAGAAGTCGAGAGAACACGAGTGCTGGCCGAATACCTGCCGACCCTGCTGTTCCTGATCGTTGCCACCGGCATCGGCATCGCCCTGCTGATCATCGGCAACCTGCTCGGGCCCAAGTTCCCGACGGCGGAGAAATTGTCCCCGTACGAGTGCGGTTTCGCCGCGTTCGAGGACTCGCGGATGAAGTTCGACATCCGCTACTACCTGATCGCCATCCAGTTCATCATCTTCGACCTGGAAATCATCTTCATCGTGCCCTGGGCCACCGTGTTCCGCGACCTTGGCGTGGTCGGCCTGGTCGAGATGGGCATCTTCGCCGGCATGCTGCTGCTGGGCTTCATCTACGTGTGGAAGAAGGGAGCGCTGGAATGGGAGTGATGGACACCGTCCAGAAGCTCGTGGACAAGGCGAACAACCCCCTGCCCGAGGGGCGCCTCGACGACATCCTGCGCCCGGAAGGCGAGAACCCGCTGCTCGAGCGCGGTTTCGTCACCACCAGTTCCGACATCCTGCTCAACTGGGCCCGCACCGGCTCGATGTGGCCGATGACCTTCGGCCTGGCCTGTTGCGCGGTCGAGATGATGCACGCGGGCGCCGCGCGCCTGGACCTCGACCGCTACGGCGTGGTGTTCCGCCCGTCGCCGCGCCAGTCCGACGTGATGATCGTGGCCGGCACCCTGGTCAACAAGATGGCCCCCGCGCTGCGCAAGGTCTACGACCAGATGCCCGACCCGAAGTGGGTGATCTCGATGGGCAGCTGCGCCAACGGCGGCGGTTACTACCACTACTCGTACGCGGTGGTGCGCGGCTGCGACCGCATCGTGCCGGTCGACATCTACGTGCCGGGCTGCCCGCCGACCGCCGAGGCGCTGGTCTACGGCATCCTGCAGCTGCAGAAGAAGATCCGCCGCGCGAGCAACTTCGGCGAGAACAAGACGGGCCTGCGCAATGGTTGAGTCCGCCGCCAGCTTCGCCGACCGCCTGCGCGCGCGCTTCGATGGCGCAGCGATCGACGTCGCGCAGCCGCGCGGCGAGGTCGGCATCGTGTTCCCGGTGGATGCCTGGCACGCGGGCTGCCAGGCGCTGCGCGACGAGTTCGGCTTCGAGCAGCTGGTCGACCTGTGCGGGGTCGACTACCTCGGCCACGGCAGCGACGAATGGGACACCGAAGTTTCCTCGGAAGGATTCAGCCGTGGCGTCGAAGGGCGCGGCCCGGGACGCTTCAAGTTCGGCGAAACCACCAGCCAGCAGGCGCCGCAGCCGGAGGGGCAGGTGATCACGCCGGTGCCGGCGCGCCGTTTCGCCGTGGTCGCGCAGCTGCTTTCGGTGGGCAACAACCGGCGCGTCCGCGTCAAGTGCTTCGCGCCAGACGACGACCTGCCGATCGTGGCTTCCGTGACCGACCTCTGGCCGGTGGCCAACTGGTTCGAGCGCGAGGCCTTCGACCTGTTCGGCATCGTGTTCCAGGGCCATCCGGACCTGCGCCGCATCCTCACCGACTACGGCTTCGTCGGCCATCCGTTCCGCAAGGATTTCCCGCTGATCGGCAACGTCGAGGTCCGCTACGACGCCGAAAAGAAGCGCGTGGTGTATGAGCCGGTGACCTCGGTCGAGCCGCGCGTACTGGTGCCGCGGGTGATCCGCGACGATTCCCGCTACGCCACGGCCGCCGGCGAACAGGCGGCGCGCGGGGCGGAGGCGGCGAAATGAGCGCCACGCCGCACCCGGCCAGCGCAGGCTTCGCCAGCAATCCGGCCGAGTCCCGCCAGGAGATCCGCAACTACACGATGAACTTCGGTCCGCAGCATCCGGCCGCGCACGGCGTGCTGCGCCTGATCCTGGAGATGGACGGCGAGACCGTGCAGCGCGCCGATCCGCACATCGGCCTGCTGCATCGCGGCACCGAGAAGCTGGCCGAATCCAAGCCCTTCAACCAGTCGATCGGCTACATGGACCGCCTGGATTACGTGTCGATGATGTGCAACGAGCACGCCTACGTACGCGCCATCGAGACCCTCATGGGCATCGAGGCGCCCGAACGCGCGCAGTGGATCCGCACGCTGTTCGACGAGATCACGCGGATCCTCAACCACCTGATGTGGATCGGCTCCAGCGGGCTCGACCTTGGCGCGATGGGCGTGTTCCTGTATGCATTCCGCGAGCGCGAGGAGCTGATGGACGTGTACGAGGCGGTCAGCGGCGCGCGCATGCACGCGACCTACTACCGTCCCGGCGGGGTCTACCGCGACCTGCCCGAGCGCATGTCGAAGTACCGCGAATCGCCGTGGAAGAAGGGCGCCAACCTCAAGCGCTTCAACGCGTGGCGCGAAGGGTCGATGCTCGATTACCTGGATGCCTTCGCCGACGATTTCCCGCAGCGCATCGACGAATACGAGGTGCTGCTGACCGACAACCGCATCTGGAAACAGCGCACCGTCGGCATCGGCGTGATCCCGCCGGAGCAGGCGCTGGCCTGGGGCATGACCGGGCCGATGCTGCGCGGTTCCGGCGTCGAGTGGGACCTGCGCAAGAAGCAGCCCTACGCGAAATACGCCGAGGTCGATTTCGACATCCCGGTCGGCGTCGAGGGCGACTGCTACGACCGCTACCTGGTGCGCGTGGCCGAGATGCGCCAGTCGGCGCGCATCATCAAGCAGTGCGTGGCATGGCTGAAGGCCAACCCTGGCCCGGTGATGATCGACAACTACAAGGTCGCGCCTCCCTCCCGCGAGGAGATGAAGGACGACATGGAAGCCTTGATCCACCACTTCAAGCTGTTCACCGAAGGCTATTGCGTGCCGGCAGGCGAGACATACTGCGCGGTGGAGGCGCCGAAGGGCGAATTCGGCTGCTACCTGGTGAGCGACGGCGCCAACAAGCCGTTCCGCTGCCACCTGCGGGCGCCCGGCTTCGCCCACCTTTCGTCCATGGACGCCATCGTCAAGGGCCACATGCTCTCCGACGTGGTGGCGATGATCGGCACCTACGACATCGTGTTCGGCGAGATCGACAGGTAAGGACAGGCGATGAGAGCGACAGGCAACTTCGAACGTGCGCGCAACGTCGACCCGATGGTCGCGCTGAGCGATCGCACGCGCGCCCACATCGACCGCTGGCTGGAGAAGTTCCCGCCGGACCGCAAGCGCTCGGCCGTGCTGCAGGGCCTGCATGCCGCGCAGGAGCAGAACAACGGCTGGTTGTCCGACGAACTGATCGCCGCGGTCGCCAAGTACCTGGGCCTGCCGCCGGTGTGGGCCTACGAGGTGGCGACCTTCTATTCGATGTTCGAGACGCAAAAGGTCGGACGCAACAACGTCGCCATCTGCACCAACATCAGCTGCTGGCTCAACGGCGCCGAGGACCTGGTGGCGCATGCCGAGAAGAAGCTGGGCTGCAAGCTTGGCGAGTCCACCGCCGACGGCCGCGTCTACCTCAAGCGCGAGGAGGAATGCGTGGCCGCATGCTGCGGCGCGCCGGTGGTCGTGATCAATGGCCACTACCACGAGAAGATCGACGCCGCGAAGGTCGACGAGCTGCTGGAGGGTTTGAAGTAATGGCAGGCCCGCAAGGCCATGGTCCCGTCGGCCCCGCGCCGAAGGAACACCAGGTCGTCTACACCACGCTGCACTTCGACAAGCCGTGGGGGTACGAGAACTACCTCAAGACCGGCGGCTACAGCGCGCTGCGCCGGATCCTGGAGGAGAAGATCGCGCCGACCGACGTGATCGAGATGGTCAAGCAGTCGGGCCTGCGCGGCCGCGGCGGCGCGGGTTTCCCTACCGGGCTGAAGTGGAGCTTTATGCCCAAGGATTCCGGGATGCAGAAATACATCCTGTGCAATTCCGATGAATCCGAACCGGGCACCGCCAAGGACCGCGACATCCTGCGCTACAACCCGCATTCGGTGATCGAGGGCATGGCGATCGCCTGCTATGCGACCGGCAGCACGGTCGGCTACAACTACCTGCGCGGGGAGTTCCACCACGAGCCGTTCGAGCACCTCGAGGAGGCCACCGCCGAGGCCTACGCCAACGGCTGGCTTGGCAAGGACGTCCTCGGCAGCGGCGTCGACATCGACATCCACAACGTCTTCGGCGCCGGCGCCTACATCTGCGGCGAGGAAACTGCGCTGATGGAGTCGCTGGAAGGCAAGAAGGGCATGCCGCGCTACAAGCCGCCGTTCCCCGCCAATTTCGGCCTGTACGGCAGGCCGACGACGATCAACAACACCGAGACCCTCGCCTCGGTACCGGCGATCGTGCGCAATGGACCGGAATGGTTCCTCAACCTCGGCAAGCCGAACAACGGCGGGTCCAAGATTTTCTCGGTGTCGGGCCACGTGGCAAAACCGGGCAATTACGAGGTGCGGCTCGGTACTCCGTTCGCCGAGCTGCTGGAGCTGGCCGGAGGCATGCGGCCGGGGCGGACGCTCAAGGGCGTGATCCCGGGCGGCTCGTCGATGCCGGTACTTCCGGGCGAGACCATGATGCAGCTGACCATGGACTACGACAGCATCCAGAAGGCCGGCTCCGGCCTCGGCTCGGGCGCCGTGATCGTGATGGACGACAGCACCTGCATGGTGCGCGCCTGCCAGCGCATCGCGCGCTTCTACTTCAAGGAAAGCTGCGGCCAGTGCACGCCCTGCCGCGAGGGCACGGGCTGGATGTACCGGATCATCTCGCGCATCGTCGAGGGCAAGGGCACGTTGGAAGACCTGCACGTGCTCAGGGCCTCGGCCGGCCAGATCGAGGGCCACACCATCTGCGCCTTCGGCGAGGCCGCGGCGTGGCCGGTACAGGGCTTCCTGAGGCACTACTGGGACGAATTCGAATACTTCATCCGCAACGGCCGCTCGATCGTGGACGGGAAACTCGGGGTGGCCGCATGAGTGCGCAACCCGCCACGCCCGGCCTGCCCCCGGACCACGTCTCGATCGAGATCGACGGCGTGGCGATGGTCGTGCCCAAGGGCTCGATGGTGATCCAGGCCGCCGACAAGGCCGGGATCCCGATCCCGCGGTTCTGCTACCACGACAAGCTGTCGATCGCGGCCAACTGCCGCATGTGCCTGATCGATGCCGAGATGGGCGGGCGACCGTCCCCCAAGCCACTGCCGGCCTGCGCCACGCCGGTCGCCGACGGCATGAAGGTGTTCACGCGCAACGACAAGGCGCTCAAGGCGCAGCGCAACGTGATGGAGTTCCTGCTGATCAACCATCCGCTGGACTGCCCGATCTGCGATCAGGGCGGCGAGTGCGAACTGCAGGACCTGTCGCTGGGCTACGGCCGCTCGGTCTCGCGCTTCGCCGAGCGCAAGCGCGTGGTCGCCGACGAGGACATGGGACCGCTGGTGTCCACCGACATGACCCGCTGCATCCACTGCACGCGCTGCATCCGCGTCACCGCGGAGATCGCCGGCACCTACGAGCTGGGCGGCATGCAGCGCGGCGAAGACCTGGTCATCGGCACCTACGACGGCAAGCCGCTGACCACCGAGCTGTCGGGCAACGTGATCGACGTCTGTCCGGTCGGTGCGCTGACCAACAAGGTGTTCCGCTTCAAGGCGCGCGCCTGGGAGCTGATCGCGAAGGAGTCGCTGGGCTACCACGATGCGCTGGGCAGCAACCTGTTCCTGCACGCGAACCGCGGCGAGGTGCTGCGCGCGGTGCCGCGCGGCAACGACGCGGTCAACGAATGCTGGCTCTCGGACCGCGACCGCTATTCGCACCAGGGCATGTACGCCGGGGACCGCGCCGCGGTACCGATGATCCGCAGCGCGCCGGGGGAAGACGGCTGGCGCGAGGCCAGCTGGGACGAAGCGCTGGCGAAGGCCGTGCAGGTCCTGCGCGACAATGCGGCCGACGACCTCGGCATCCTGGTGCACCCGGCGACCTCGAACGAGGAAGGCGCGCTGCTGGCACGCCTGGCCGAGGCGCTGGGCACCGGCAACATCGACCACCGCATCGCCCAGCACGACCTGTCCGACGGTGCCGTGGCCGAGGCTTTCGCGATGCCGGTCGCCGGGATCGAGCAGGCCGACGCCATCGTCATCGTCGGCAGCAACCTGCGCCACGAGGTGCCGCTGCTGCATGCGCGGGTGCGCAAGGCAAGCCTGCGCGGCGCCAGGGTGCACGTGCTCAACCCGGTCGACTTCGACTTCGCCTTCGACATCGCCAGCCGGCAGATCGTCGCGCCGTCGCGGCTTGCGGCCGCATTGGGATCGGACGGATTCGCGGCCGCGCTCAAGGGTGCGACGCGCGCGGTCGTCATTGTCGGCGCGGTCGCCGGCAATGGCGTGCACGCGGCTGCGATCCGCAAGGCGGCCGCCGATTTCGCCGCCGCCAACAGCGCGGCGCTGTGCCGGATCCCGCAGGGCGCGAATGCGCTGGGACTGGCGCGGCACGGCGTGCTGCCGTCGTCGCGCGACGCCCGCACCATGCTGGCGCAGCCGCGTACCGGCTACGTGCTCTATGGCATCGAACCCGGGCTTGATTTTGCCGACCCGACCGCGGCGATGCAGGCGCTGGCCCCGGCGCAGGTGGTGGCCTTCAGCCATTTCGCCTGCCGCTCCACGCGCGCGGTGGCCGACGTGATCCTGCCGATCGGCCTGTTGCCCGAGATCGACGCCACCTTGACCAATCTCGATGGCATCGACCAGCGCGCGGTGGCCTCCGGCAAGCTGCCGGGCCAGGCGCACGCCGGCTGGCGCGCGCTGCGCGCCCTGGGCGGAATGCTGGGTGCGCCCGGGTTCGAATTCACCGATCTCGACGGCCTGCGTGCCGGCATCGCCCCGCGCGCGGTCGCGGTCGCGAAGTCCGCGCCGCCGCAGCTTGCCGGCGACGGACTGGAGCTTGCGGTCTCGCAGGCGATCTACCGCACGGACGGCGTGACCCGCCGTGCCGCCGCGCTGCAGGCGCACCCGCTGACGCTGGGTCCGCGCATCGGCCTGCATCCGGACGACGCCGGCGCCGCGGGCCTCGCGCCCGGCGCGATGGCGAAAGTCACGACCGGCATCGGCACCGCGACGCTGCCCATCGCGATCGACGAGCGCGTCGCGAAGGGCGCGGCGTGGATCGAAAGCGGCTATGGCGCCACCGCCGCGCTGGGCGCGGGTCGCGTCCGGGTGGAGGCCGCATGAATACCGCCGACTTCCTGTCCCAGCTGTTCGGGCCGCTGCACGGGTGGCTGCTGTCGCTGGGCGCGCTCGGCCTGGTCGCGTGGATCGTGCTGAAGGTGCTGGCGATCGCGGTGCCGGTGATCCTCGCCGTTGCGTTCTACGTGGTCTGGGAGCGCAAGCTGATCGGATGGATGCACGTGCGCCACGGGCCGATGTACGTCGGCTGGGGAATATTCCAGGCGTTCGCGGACGTGTTCAAGCTGCTGTTCAAGGAAGTCATCCAGCCCAGCAGCGCGCAGCGCGCGCTCTACGTGCTTGCGCCGCTGCTCACCCTGGCGCCGGCGTTCGCGGCCTGGGCGGTAGTCCCGTTCGACGCCAAGCTGGCCCTGTCCAACGCCAACGCCGGCCTGCTGTACCTGCTGGCGATGACCTCGATGGCGGTCTACGGCGTGATCCTGGCGGGCTGGGCGTCCAACTCCAAGTACGCCTTCCTCGGGGCGATGCGCTCGGCCGCGCAGGTGATCAGCTACGAGATCGCGATGGGCTTCGCCCTGGTCGGGGTGATGGTCGGCGCCGGCAGCCTGAACATGACCGAGATCGTCATGGCGCAGGCCGGCGACCGCGGCCTGTTCGAGTGGTTCTGGCTGCCGATGCTGCCGCTGTTCGTGGTGTATTTCGTCTCCGGCGTTGCCGAGACCAACCGCGCGCCGTTCGACGTGGTCGAGGGCGAATCCGAGATCGTCGCCGGCCACATGGTGGAATATTCCGGCTCCGCGTTCGCGCTGTTCTTCCTGGCCGAATACGCCAACATGATCCTGGTCAGCTTCCTGACCGCGATCTTCTTCATGGGCGGCTGGCTGTCGCCGCTGCAGGGCCTGGGCGTGCCCTGGCTGTCGGTCGACGGCTGGTGGTGGCTGTTCGCCAAGGCTGGTTTCTTCGCCAGCTGCTTCATCTGGTTCCGCGCCACCTTCCCGCGCTATCGCTACGACCAGATCATGCGCCTGGGCTGGAAGGTGTTCATCCCGCTGTCCATCGCCTGGATCGTGGTGACGGCGCTGATGGCGTACTACGGAATATTCGAGGCGGGCAGGTGATGGGCAAGCTGATCTCATGGTTCAGGGGACTGCTGCTGATCGAGATGCTGCAGGGCATGTGGCTGACCCTGAAATACCTGTTCCGCCCCAAGTACACGCTGATGTACCCGATGGAGAAGACGCCGCAGTCGCCGCGCTTCCGCGGCCTGCACGCGCTGCGCCGCTACCCCAACGGCGAGGAGCGCTGCATCGCCTGCAAGCTGTGCGAAGCGGTGTGCCCGGCGCTGGCGATCACCATCGATTCCGAGCAGCGCGCCGACGGCAGCCGCCGCACGACGCGCTACGACATCGACCTGTTCAAGTGCATTTTCTGCGGCTTCTGCGAGGAATCCTGCCCGGTCGACTCGATCGTCGAGACCCACGTGCTCGAATACCACTTCGAGAACCGCGGAGAGAACATCGTCGACAAGCAGCAGCTGCTGGCGATAGGCGACCGGCTCGAGGCCGAGATCGCCGAGCGCCGCGCCGCCGACGCCCCATACCGATAAGGCCCCAGACCGCGCATGGACTTCACCCTGCTAGCATTCCTCGCCTTCGCCGTCGTGACCGTGGTCTCGGCCGGCGCGGTGATCAGCGTCAGGAGCCCGGTGCATGCCGCGCTGTTCCTGGTGCTGACCTTCTTCACCGTGGCCTGTACCTGGATCCTGGCCGGCGCCGAGTTCCTGGGCGTCGCCCTGATCCTGGTGTACGTCGGCGCGGTGATGGTGCTGTTCCTGTTCGTGGTGATGATGCTGGATGTCGACGTGGCGCCGCTGCGCGAGGGCTTCGTGCGCTACCTGCCGATCGGCCTGCTGGTGGCGGTGGCGATGCTGGCCGAGATGCTGCTGCTGATCGGCATCAAGGCGCGCGTCACGCCGTTCGGCGAGGACCCGGCCGCGGCGGCGGGCGTCTCCAACACGACCTGGCTGGCGCACGGGCTGTTCACCGACTTCCTGCTGCCGTTCGAGGTCGCGGCGCTGATCCTGACCGTGGCCGTGGTCGCGGCGGTGACCTTGACCCTGCGCCGGCGCGAGGGCGCCAAGCACCAGAATCCGTTCGCGCAGACGCGGGTGAAGGCCGGCGACCGCCTGCGCATGGTCAGCATGTCTGCCGAACGCGGCGCTTCCGGGCAGGTGGACGCCGAAGCGCCGGATGCCGATGCGAACCGGGAGGGCAGCTGATGGAACTGTTCGGGCATGGCCTGGCCCTTGGCCACTACCTTGCGCTCGGCGCAGCGCTGTTCTGCATCAGCGTCGCCGGCATCTTCCTCAATCGCAAGAACGTGATCATCCTGCTGATGTCGATCGAGCTGATGCTGCTCTCGGTCAACATCAATTTCGTCGCGTTCTCGCGCGAATTCGGCGATGCCGCCGGGCAGGTCTTCGTGTTCTTCATCCTCACCGTGGCCGCGGCCGAGGCCGCGATCGGCCTGGCCATCCTGGTCACCCTGTTCCGCAACCGGCACACGATCAACGTCGCCGAAATCGACACATTGAAGGGGTGAGGCGCGCCGTCAGCGCACTGAACGCCCGGCCATGGATGGCCGGGCCGGACAACCCGGAGCAACAGATGTACCGCCACGGATGGCAGGGGAATGCGCGATACGAAATGGATAACGGATAACAAATGGCGATCTCGAAACTCCATCTGCTGATCATCGTGCTGGCGCCCTTGCTGGGGGCCCTGGTCGCCGGCCTGTTCGGCCGCCAGGTCGGCCGGCGCGGCGCGCACGGCATCACCATCCTCGGCGTGGCGGCGAGCACCTTGCTGTCCGCCTACGTGCTGTGGCAACTGGTGGGGCAGGGCGCGGCGCCGTTCAACGAGAACGTCTACACCTTCTACCAGATCGGCAGCTACGACGCGCACGTCGGCTTCATGGTCGACAAGCTGACCGCGATGATGATGCTGGTGGTGAGCTTCGTCTCGCTGCTGGTGCACGTCTACACCATCGGCTACATGGCCGACGACGACGGCTACCAGCGCTTCTTCAGCTACATCAGCCTGTTCACCTTCTCGATGCTGATGCTGGTGATGAGCAACAACTTCCTGCAGCTGTTCTTCGGCTGGGAAGCGGTGGGCCTGGTGTCCTACCTGCTGATCGGCTTCTGGTACAAGCGGCCGACCGCGGTCTTCGCCAGCCTCAAGGCCTTCCTGGTCAACCGGGTCGGCGACTTCGGCTTCCTGGTCGGCATTGCCGGCGTGCTGTACTGGTTCGGCACGCTCGACTACGCGACGGTGTTCGCCAATGCGCCGGACAAGATCGGCGGTGGCCAGCTGATCCAGATCATCGGTGGCCACGAGTGGTCGGCGGCGACGGTGATCTGCCTGTGCCTGTTCGTCGGCGCCATGGGCAAGTCGGCGCAGGTGCCGCTGCACGTGTGGCTGCCCGACTCGATGGAGGGCCCGACCCCGATTTCGGCGCTGATCCACGCCGCGACCATGGTCACGGCCGGCATCTTCATGGTGGCGCGGATGTCGCCGCTGTTCGAGCTGAGCGAGACCGCGCTCAATTTCGTGCTGTTCATCGGCGCGACCACGGCCTTCTTCACCGGCCTGATCGGCATGGTGCAGAACGACATCAAGCGCGTGATCGCGTATTCGACGCTGTCGCAGCTGGGTTACATGACGGTCGCGCTCGGCGTCTCGGCCTACAGCGCCGGCGTCTACCACCTGATGACCCACGCCTTCTTCAAGGCGCTGCTGTTCCTGGCCGCCGGCTCGGTGATCATCGGCATGCACCACGAGCAGGACATGCGCCGCATGGGCGGCCTGCGCAAATACATGCCGGTCACCTTCTGGACCACCGTGGTGGGCACGCTCGCGCTGGTCGGCACCCCGTTCTTCGCCGGCTTCTATTCCAAGGACGCGATCATCGAGGCCGCGGCCGAGCATGCCCACGAGGCCAGCAACTGGATCGCGACCTACGGCTACTGGGCCGTGCTGCTGGGCGCGTTCGTGACCTCGTTCTACAGCTTCCGCCTGCTGTACATGACCTTCTTCGGCGAGGAACGCTTCCGCCAGCCGGCCCCGCACGCCGGGCACGAAGCGATGGACAGCGACTCCGAGGCGCTGGTGCACGCCGATGACGACCACGGCCACCACGGCCCGGTCGAGCCGCATGAATCGCCGTGGGTGGTGACCGTGCCGCTGGTCCTGCTGGCGATCCCGTCGTTGCTGATCGGCTTCTTCACCATCGGCCCGATGCTGTTTGGCACCGACATCATGGGTCACGCGAAGCAGCTGCCGTTCTTCCTCGGCAGCATCGATGTCGCGGCCTCGCGCGACGTGATGGCCAGGATCGCGGACGAGGCCTGGCACGGCCCGGTTGCATTCGCGCTGCACGGCTTCACGCAGTGGCCGTTCATCCTGGCGCTCGCCGGCTTCGCGCTGGCCACGCTGATGTACGTGATCCGCCCCGAGCTGCCCGACAAGGTGGCGAAGTGGCTGGCGCTGCCAATCCGCATCCTGCAGAACAAGTACGGCATGGACGACCTGTGGATCAAGGGCCTCGCAGGCGGCAGCCTGCAGCTGGGCCGGCTGTGGCGTCGCAACGACGAGAAGGTGATCGACGGCGTTTTCGTCAACGGCAGCGCGCGCCTGGTCGATCTTTGCGCCGGCGTGCTGCGGCGAACCCAGTCGGGGCGCCTGTACGACTATGCTTTCGTGATGATCCTCGGCCTGATCGCGCTGCTGGCGGTTCTCATCCATTACTGGCGCTGATGCGCGCCCAACCTGCATAAAACGGATACGACTACGTGGCGAACTGGCCCCTTCTGAGTCTCGTGATCTGGCTGCCAATCATCGGCGGCGCATTCGTGCTTGCGCTTGGCAACCAGCGCGCGCAGGCTGCGCGCTGGGTTTCGCTCGCCGTCACGCTGGCGGTGCTGGTACTCAGCGTGTCGCTGTTGACCGGCTTCGACTACGCCACCGCAGGCCTGCAGTTCGTCGAGCGGCGGGAGTGGATCCCCGCCTATGACATCCAGTACCACCTGGGTGCGGACGGCATCTCGGTGGCGCTGCTCGTGCTGACCACGATCACCACCGTGCTGGTGCTGATCGGCGCGTGGGGTTCGGTGTCCAAGCGCGTGAGCCAGTACTTCGCGACCATGCTGATCCTCGAAGGCGTGATGATCGGCGTGTTCTGCGCGGTGGACTCGATCCTGTTCTACGTCTTCTTCGAGGCCATGCTGATCCCGATGTTCATCATCATCGGCGTCTGGGGCGGTCCGCGCCGCGTGTATGCGGCGATGAAGTTCTTCCTCTACACCTTCCTCGGCTCGGTATTCATGCTGATCGGGCTGATCTACCTGTACATGAAGGGCGGAAGCTGGCAGATCCCGGACCTGGTGCAGCTGCCGCTGACGGCGACCGAGCAGGCCTGGCTGTTCTTCGCGTTCTTCCTCGGGTTCGCGGTCAAGATCCCGATGTTCCCGGTGCATACCTGGCTGCCGGACGCGCACGTCGAGGCGCCGACCGGCGGTTCGGTGGTGCTGGCGGCGATCATGCTGAAGATCGGCGGATACGGCTTCCTGCGCTTCAGCCTGCCGATCGTGCCCGACGCCAGCCACGAGTTCGCCTGGCTGATGATCGCGCTGTCGCTGGTCGCGATCATCATCGTCGGCCTGGTGGCGCTGGTGCAGGACGACATGAAGAAGCTGATCGCCTATTCGTCGGTCGCGCACATGGGCTTCGTCACCCTCGGCACCTTCATCGCCCTTGCGCTGGTGCGCGACCTGGACCACATGGATGCGGCCAGGCTGGGCCTGCAGGGCGCGATGGTGCAGATGGTGTCGCACGGCTTCATTTCTGGCGCGCTGTTCTCCTGCGTCGGCGTGCTCTACGATCGCATGCATACCAGGCGCATCAGCGACTACGGCGGGGTCGCCAACACCATGCCGTGGTTCGCGCTGTTCTGGATCTTCTTCGCCATGGCCAATTCCGGCCTGCCGGGAACCAGCGGCTTCACCGGCGAGTTCATGGTCATCCTCGCCAGCTACCAGCAACACCCGCTGATTTCCTTCGGCGCCGCGACCACGCTGATGATCGGCGCCGGTTATTCGCTGTGGCTTGCCAAGCGGATCATCTGGGGCAAGGTGGCCAATGCCAACGTCGCCGTGCTCGAGGACATCAACATGCGCGAATGGATCGTGCTGGGCGTGTTCGCTGCCGGCGTGCTGTTGATCGGCCTGTGGCCGAAGCCTCTGACCGACCTGATGGAGCCGTCCATCGCGCACCTGGCGAGCCAGCTCGCCGCAAGCAAGCTATGAGACTCCGATGATCGCCGCAGAACTGTCCATGACCCCGCAGGTCCGAACCCTCGCCGACATCGCGCCGCTGGTGCCGGAGCTGGCGGTGGTGCTGGGCGCATTCGCATTATTGATGCTCGACCTGTTTCTCGACGAGCGCCACCGTTTCGTCACCCACGTCTGCGCCATCGCGGTGCTGCTGGTCGCCGCCGCACTGGTGGCGACGGGCGTCGGCGGGCAGGGCGTGGCGATGAACGGCATGTTCGTGCGCGACACCATGGCCGACGTGCTGAAGCTGTGCATCCTGCTGCTGAGCGCAGCGTCGCTCGGGTACTGCTGGAGCTTCATGCGCGAGCGCAACCTTTACAAGGGCGAGCTTCCGGTACTGATCCTGTTCGCCACGGTCGGCATGATGCTGCTGGTCTCGGCAGGCAACCTGCCGATGATCTACCTCGGCCTGGAGCTGCTGGCACTGAGTTCCTACGCGCTGGTTGCGCTCGACCGCGACAGCCCGCTGTCGTCGGAGGCGGCGATGAAGTACTTCGTGCTCGGTGCGCTGGCCTCGGGCATGCTGCTGTACGGCATGTCGCTGGTCTACGGCGCGACCCGCACGCTCGACCTGGCCGCCATCAACCAGGTCGCCGCCGTCGTGGCCGGCGACGACCGGGTGCTGCTGCTGACCGGCACCGTGCTCATGGTGGTCGCCATCGGCTTCAAGTTCGGCGCAGCGCCGTTCCACATGTGGTTGCCCGATGTCTACCACGGCGCGCCGACGCCGATCACGGTGTTCATCGGTTCGGTGCCCAAGCTGGCGGCATTCGGCATGGCGTACCGCCTGCTGGAGGGCGGCGTCGGCCCACTCGGCGACCAGTGGCACCTGATGCTGGCATGGCTGGCGGCGCTGTCGCTGGGCGTCGGCAACGTGCTGGCGATCGCCCAGGGCAACCTCAAGCGCATGCTGGCGTATTCGACCATTTCGCACGTCGGCTTCCTGTTCCTGGGCCTGGCCGGGGGCAACCCCGAGGGCTATGCCGCGGCGATGTTCTATGCGATCAGCTACGCGATCATGGCGGCGGCGGGGTTCGGCGTCATCGTGCTGATGTCGCGCAAGGGCTTCGAGGCCGACCGCATCGACGACTTCAAGGGCCTCAACGCGCGCGACCCGTGGACGGCCGCCCTGGTGCTGTGCGTGATGATGTCGCTGGCCGGCATCCCGCCGTTCCTGGGCTTCTGGGCCAAGCTGGCGGTGCTGCGCGCGGCAATCGACGGCGACATGCTGTGGCTGGCGATCGTCGGCATCGTGTTCGCGGTGATCGGCGCGTTCTATTACCTGCGCGTGTGCAAGGTGATGTATTTCGAAGAACCCGAGGGCGAGCCCATGCAGGCGCGCCCGGGCCGTCCATTGCGGTTGATGTTCTCGATCAATGCGCTGGCGCTGCTGGTGCTGGGCTTCTTCTGGAATCCCATCATGGCCTGGTGCCAGGCGGCTTTTGCCTGAGCAAGGCGCTGCCCGCGCCGACCCGTGCGATTTGAACCCGGGGGTTCCGCGGCATCCTGGATCGCGCCGATTCCCCCTGGCCCGCGCCGGCGTTTCCAGCCACGGGCCGGGCTTGCAATAGATCGGCGGGGTCGCCATAATCCCGCTCCTGATGCGGGGTGGAGCAGTCTGGCAGCTCGTCGGGCTCATAACCCGAAGGTCGCAGGTTCAAATCCTGCCCCCGCTACCAGCTTTTCGCAGTCGCCGGAAAGCCTCGATCGAGGCTTTTTTCGATTGCGGGGGTCGGGCTTTGTCGCAGCGTGCGCAGGCGCTGTGGCAACCGGAATCCAGCAGTATCGGACAAGGGGCCCGTTGGGCCCCTTTTTCATTGCCGCAAATCGAGGAACAGGTGACGGACAAGGCCGTACAGATCGCGACATTGCTGGCACCGACGATCGAATCGTTGGGGCTGGAGCTGCTGGGCGCCGAATACCTGCAGGCGCCGGGCAGTGCCGTGCTGCGCCTGTACATCGACGTCCCCGGCGGCAATGCCGGCGATACGGGCCAGGCCCGCTTCGTCGGCATCGAGGATTGCGAAGCCGTCAGCCGCGAGGTTTCGGCGCAGCTGGACGTCGAGGACCCGATCAGCGGGCATTACACGCTGGAGGTATCGTCGCCGGGCGTCGACCGCCCGCTGTTCACGCCAGGACAGTTCGCGCAGTTCATCGGCGAGCAGGCGAAGGTCGCGTTGAAACTGCCCCAGGACGGACGCCGCAGGCTGCAGGGCGCGATCGTCGCGGTGGCGGACGACGGCAAGGCCATCACTTTCACCGTCGATGGCGCACCCTGTACGGTCGCCTTCGACAATATCGACAAGGCACGGCTGGTGCCTGACTGGGCCGCGCTCGGGCTGGCGCCGGCCAGGGACAAGTCGGGACGCGACCTGCGGCCCGGCAAGCAAGCCAGGAACAAACCCACGGACAAACGAACCAACAAGCGGGCGGTCAGGCGGCCGTTCAGTGCGGAGTAATCAAGAAATGAGCAAGGAACTGTTGCTGGTCGTCGATGCGGTCGCCAATGAGAAAGGCGTGCCGGAGGCGGTGATCCTGGATGCGATCGAGGCCGCGCTGGCCACGGCGGCCAAGAAGCGCTACCAGGACCAGGACGTGCTGACGCGCGTCGTGATCGATGCCAAGGACGGCAGCTACCAGACCTTCCGTCGCTGGGAGGTGGTGGCCGATGACGTGGTGATGGAATCGCCGGACCGCCAGATCCGCATGATGGACGCCGTCGAAGAGGCCGAAGGCGTCGAAGTCGGCGATTACATCGAGGAACAGATCGAGAACGTCGATTTTGGCCGCATCGCCGCGCAGGCAGCAAAGCAGGTGATCGTGCAGCGCGTGCGCGAAGCCGAGCGCGCGCAGGTCGTCGATGCCTGGAAGGACCGCGTCGGCGAGCTGGTGACCGGCATCGTCAAGCGCGTCGAGCGCGGCAGCGTTTACGTCGACCTTGGCGGCAACGCCGAGGGCTTCATCCCCAAGGACAAGGCCATTCCGCGCGACGTCGTGCGTGCCGGCGACCGCATCCGCGGTTACCTGTACGACGTGCGTACCGAACCGCGCGGCCCGCAGCTGTTCATCAGCCGTGCGGCACCGGAATTCATGATGGAACTGTTCAGGCTGGAAGTGCCGGAGGTCGGCCAGGGCCTGGTCGACATCAAGGCATGCGCGCGCGACCCGGGTGACCGCGCCAAGATCGCGGTGCTGGCCTACGACAACCGCACCGATCCGATCGGCGCCTGTATCGGCATGCGCGGGTCGCGCGTGCAGGCGGTATCGAACGAACTCAACGGCGAACGCGTCGACATCGTGCTGTGGTCGGATAACCCGGCGCAGTTCGTGATCAACGCGATGGCGCCTGCCGAAGTGCAGTCGATCGTCGTGGACGAGGAGAAACATTCGATGGACCTGGCGGTCGCCGAGGATCGGCTTGCCCAGGCGATCGGCAAGGGCGGCCAGAACGTGCGCCTTGCCAGCCGCCTGTCCGGCTGGCAGCTCAACGTGATGACCCAGGACCAGGTCGCCGAGAAGTCCGAGGCCGAGCAGGCTGCGGCGCGCGATTTGTTCATCGCCAAGCTCGAGGTCGACGAAGAGATCGCGGGCATCCTGGTCGCCGAGGGCTTCAGCACGATCGAGGAAATCGCCTACGTGCCGGTGGGCGAACTGCTGGCCGTCGAGGGCTTCGACGAGGATATCGTCGAGGAGCTGCGGGCGCGGGCACGCGACGCGCTGCTCAACGATGCGCTGGCGGTCGAAGAGGAGCTCGACGAGAATGCGCCCGCCGAAGACCTGCTGGCGCTCGAGGGCATGGACGACGAAACCGCGTTCGCGCTTGCAGAACATGGCGTGCGCACTAGCGAGGACCTGTCGGACCTGGGCGCCGACGAAATCGTCGAATTCGGCATCGAAGGCATCGACGCGGAGCGCGCGGCGGCCCTGATCCTGGCTGCCCGCGCCGAGGAAATCGCCCGTCTGGAGGCGGAGGGCTGAACAGCGGCGCATGGCGGGCGCCTCCCGGGCGTTCGCTGCGGTCGTGAACGCCCGGCCATGGATGGCCGGGCCGGAGTAACCGGCGCCAGCACCGCATCTCCATGGATGGAATCCGGACAGCAGCCGGGCAAAGCAGCACCGGCCGCAACAACGCCTGTATTCGCCACCGAGTAGAATCACCAATCCAAGCGCGCCCCATGGACGCGCCCAAGGAACTGGAAACCGAATGTCGCAGCAAACCACCATCCGCAAGCTGGCCGCAGTGGTCAACACGCCGGTCGAGAAACTGCTCGAACAACTGGCGGAAGCCGGCATGACGTTCAGCGATCCCGACCAGGTCGTGACCAGCACCGAGAAGGTCAAGCTTCTGGGCTTCCTGCGTCGTACCCACGGCAAGGCCGACAAGGTCGCCGAGGACGCGGTTGCGCCGAAGAAGATCACGCTCAGCCGCAGCCGCAAGCAGGAGCTGACGCTCGGCGGCGGCAAGAACCGCCAGACGGTCGACGTGGTGGTGCGCAAGAAGGTCACCCTGGTCAAGCCCGGGACCGCCGCAGCGGTAGAACAGAAGGCGCCGCAGGACGACGAGCAGGCAGAGATCCTGCGCAAGTTGGAGGAATCCAGGCAGCGCAACCTGTCCGAACAGCAGCGACTGGCCGAAGAGGACAAGCGACGCGCCGAGGAAGCCGCCGAGCGCGAGCGCAAGGAAAAAGAAGAGGTCGAGCGCGTGCGCGCGGCCGCCGAGCTCGCCGCGGCAGCGCCCCCGGACGAAGAAGCTGCCGCAGCCCGCAAGGCCAGTGGCCACGGACATGGCCACGGCCACCCGAAGCCTGCTGCACCGCGCGGCGAGGAACGTGGCGGCGGACACAAGCACAAGACCCGTGGCTCGCATGCCATGGTCGCCGGTGTCGAGGACGACGACGGCGCCGCCGCGCGCTTTGCGGGCCAGCTGCACCTGAGCGCGGCCGAGCGTGCGCGCAGGACCACCGCGCGCCCGAAGTCGCGCGGCCAGAAACAGCTCAAGGGCCAGTCCCGCACCGGCGCCGGCTTCACCAAGCCGACAGCGCCGATCGTGCGCGAGGTCGCGATCGGCGATGCGATCACGGTGGCGGACCTGGCGCAGAAGCTCGCGCTCAAGGGCGGCGAGGTGGTCAAGACGCTGTTCAAGATGGGCGTCATGGCGACCATCACCCAGAGCATCGACCACGACACCGCGGTGCTGGTGGTCGAGGAGCTCGGCCACACCGCGGTGCACGAGGATGCCGGCGATGCCGAGAGCACCCTGCTGGCGCACGCCGAGGAAATCCAGGGCGAACAGGTTGCCCGCCCGCCGGTGGTCACCATCATGGGCCACGTCGACCACGGCAAGACCTCGCTGCTGGACCACATCCGCAGCACCAAGGTCGCCACCGGCGAGGCCGGCGGCATCACCCAGCATATCGGCGCCTACCACGTCGAAACCGACAAGGGCATCATCAGTTTCCTGGATACGCCCGGCCACGCGGCCTTCACTTCGATGCGCGCGCGTGGCGCCAGGCTCACCGACATCGTGGTGCTGGTGGTCGCTGCCGACGACGGCGTGATGCCGCAGACCATGGAGGCGATCCAGCACGCCAAGGCGGCGAACGTGCCGCTGATCGTGGCGATCAACAAGATCGACAAGACCGGGGCCGATCCCGGCCGCATCAAGAACGAATTGCTGGCACAGGAAATCGTGGCCGAGGATTTCGGCGGCGACACGCAGATGGTCGAACTGTCGGCCAAGACCGGGCAGGGCGTGGACGCGCTGCTCGATGCGATCCTGCTGCAGGCCGAGGTGCTCGAGCTCAAGGCCGTACCGGAAGGCCGTGCCACCGGCGTGGTGATCGAATCGGCGCTGGACAAGGGCCGTGGTGCGGTGGCGACCGTGCTGGTGCAGCAGGGCCAGCTCAACAAGGGCGACTACCTCGTTTGCGGCACCGAATACGGCCGCGTGCGCGCGCTGTTCGACGAGAACGGACAGCAGGTGCCCAGCGCCGGCCCGTCGATCCCGGTGCAGGTGCTCGGCCTGTCGGGAGTGCCCGACGCCGGCGACGACTTCGTGGTGGTCGAGGACGAGCGCCTGGCCAAGGACGTCGCCCAGCAGCGCGATGCCAAGCGCCGCGAAACCCGCTTGGTCAACCAGGCAGGCAACCGCATGGAAGACATCATGGCGCAGATGGGCGGTGGCGAAGGCCAGCTCAGCCTGCCGCTGATCATCAAGGCCGACGTGCAGGGTTCGGTGCAGGCGCTGCGTGAGGCGCTGACGGCGCTGTCCAACGACGAGATCAGGATCAACGTGATCGGGTCGGGCGTCGGCGGCATCACCGAGTCCGATGCGCAGCTGGCCGCGACTTCCAAGGCCACGGTGATCGGCTTCAACGTCCGCGCCGACGCCTCGGCGCGCAAGCTGATCGAGACCACCGGCGTGGACCTGCGCTACTTCTCGATCATCTACGACGTGATCGACCAGGTGAAGCAGGTCGCTTCGGGCATCCTGGGCGTGGAGATCCGCGAGGAGATCATCGGCACCGCCGAGGTCCGGGACGTGTTCCGCAGCTCCAAGTTCGGCGCGGTCGCCGGCTGCATGGTCACCGAAGGCGTGGTCAAGAAATCCAAGCCGATCCGCGTGCTGCGCGACAACACCGTGATCTTCGAGGGTGAGCTGGAATCCCTGCGCCGGTTCAAGGAAAACGTCGACGAGGTCCGCGTGAACACCGAGTGCGGCATCGGCGTCAAGCAGTACAACGACGTGCAGCCTGGCGACCAGATCGAGTGCTTCGAGCGTATCGAAGTGCAGCGGACGCTGTAGGCAGTGGTGGGTTGCTGGTTGTCAGTTGCTGGTTGCAGGCAGAAGCCCGGCTCGACTCCATCAACCAGCAACTGACAACCAACAACCTGCGACCAGACATCCTGCAAACACCGAGCCTATCCATGCCCGCCAAGTCCTTCCACCGCACCGACCGCGTCTCCGCCCAGCTGCGCCGGGAGCTTGGCACGCTGGTGCGCGAAGCGGTGCAGGAGCACGGGCTGCCGTCGGTCAGCGTGTCCGACGTCGAGGTGACGCGCGACATGGCGCATGCCAAGGTTTTCGTCACCGCGTTGCAGGCGGAGCGTGCAGGGGAGGCGATGAAGGGTCTCAAGGCGATCGCCCCGGAAGTGCGCTACCGGCTCGCGCAGGCGGTGAAGCTGCGGCACGTGCCGGAACTGCACTTCCACTACGACGACTCGGTCGACCGCGGCGAGCGCATCGACAACATCCTGCGCGGCCTGCCGGATACCGGGATGGACGAAGGCAGCGACCCTGCCTGAGTCCGCTGGAGCGGCGACTGTCGCGAATCTTCTTCCTTTGTAGAAGCGGCGCAAGTCGCGAGCTCTTGATCCGCGCTGTCCGCAGAAGCTCGCGACTTGCGTCGCTCCCACGAAACCATCTTTCGATCGCATGCAGCCCTGAACCGCTCCTACAATGGGATCGATGAGCAAGAAGCCGCGCACGCACTTCCGCAAGCTCGACGGCATCCTGTTGCTGGACAAGCCGCGCGGCCTGAGCTCCAACCAGGCGCTGCAGCGCGTGCGGCATCTGTTCCGGGCGCAGAAGGCCGGCCATACCGGCAGCCTCGATCCGCTCGCCACCGGCCTGCTGCCGGTGTGCTTCGGCGAAACGACGAAGATCGCGGGCGGCCTGCTCGGCGCGCGCAAGGCCTACGACGCGGTGGCGCGGCTGGGCATCGTCACCGACACCGACGACGCCGACGGCCAGGTATTGCAGGAAAGGCCGGTGCCGGCGCTCGACATCGACACCCTGGACGCCGCATTGGCCGGGCTAGTCGGTCGCATCCGCCAGCGCCCGCCGATCTATTCGGCGCTCAAGCGCGGCGGCGAGCCGTTGTACGCCAAGGCGCGCCGGGGCGAGGTCGTCGAGGTCGAAGCCCGCGAAGTCGACGTGCATGCACTCGAATTGCAGTCTGCGGCCGACCTGCTCGACGGGCTGCTCGACAATGGCGCGCCGCCGCTGCTGCGCCTGCACGTGGAATGCGGATCGGGTACCTACGTGCGCAGCCTGGTGCGCGACCTCGGCGAGGCGCTCGGCTGTGGCGCCCACGTCGCCGAACTGCGGCGGCTGTGGGTGGACCCGTTCCGCGAACCGAAACTGTGGACGCTGGATGCCCTGCAGGCGCTGGCCGGTCGCGGCGAGCGCGTACTCGATGCCTGCCTGCTGCCGGTGGAAACGGCGATGGCTTCCTGGCCCGAGGTCGAGGTCGACGATGCGCAGGCCGCGCGCCTGGCCCACGGCCAGGCCCTCGCGGGCGACTTCCAGCCGCCCGGCGCGGTGGCCATCTTCGATGCCGGCGGGCGTGCCCTGGGACTGGGGGAAGTACGGGACGACGGAAGCCTGCGGCCGCAGCGCCTGTTCAGCTGGGCCTGCGCCCAGCCAGGCACGACGGTGTCCGGGCGGCCCTGAGCTTGTTCCAGGCTCCATGGCGGACTACAATTACGGGGCTCTTCCGGGCGGTTCCACTGCCCTATCCGAAACCTGCACCCCAGCAAACGGCGAGCCACGCGGTGCGTCCGGCCATGCCAGCGGCATGACGGCGTTCCTGCGGGCCACGCATCTACCCAAAGGCAATCGCAGAGATGTCCATCGACACCAGCACCGTCATCAACGAACACAAGCGCGGCGACAACGACACCGGCTCCCCCGAGGTGCAGGTTGCCCTGCTCACCGCACGCATCACCCACCTGACCGAGCACTTCAAGGCCCACAAGCACGACCACCACAGTCGCCGTGGCCTGCTGATGATGGTCAACCGTCGCCGCAGCCTGCTCGACTACCTGCACCGCAAGGATGTCGCGCGCTACAAGGCACTGATCGAGAAGCTCGGCCTGCGTCGATAAACGCAATCAACACCGCGGCGCAGCAATGCGCCGCGGTTCTTTTTTGGATCGCGCCGCCCAGCCTGCGCCGCGATCCGCCCGGCCGGGGCATGGGTCCCGCCCGGTTCATCGCAAGAGTCCCCGAGGAATTCCAACGTGGCAAAAGTCAGCAAGAGCTTCCAGTACGGCAATCACACGGTCACGCTCGAGACCGGCGAGATCGCACGCCAGGCCGGCGGCGCGGTCATGGTCAAGGTCGATGGCACCGTGCTGCTGGTCAGCGCCGTGGCCAACAGGACCGCGCGTGAAGGACAGGACTTCTTCCCGCTCACCGTCGATTACCAGGAGAAGTTCTACGCCGGTGGCCGCATCCCGGGCGGCTTCTTCAAGCGCGAAGGCCGCCAGACCGAGAAGGAAACCCTGATCTCGCGCCTGATCGACCGCCCGATCCGCCCGCTGTTCCCGGATGGCTTCCGCAACGAAGTCCAGATCATCGCCACCGTGATGTCGATGAACCCGGAAGTCGACGGCGACATCCCGGCCCTGATCGGCGCGTCCGCCGCGCTGGCGCTGTCCGGCGCCCCGTTCGCCGGCCCGATCGCCGCCGCCAAGGTCGGCTACAAGGACGGCAAGTACCTGCTCAACCCGACCAAGACCGAACTGCTCGATTCGAAGCTCGAGCTGGTCGTCGCCGGCACCAGGGATGCCGTGCTGATGGTCGAATCCGAGGCGCAGGAGCTGTCCGAGGACGTGATGCTGGGCGCGGTGATGTTCGGCCACCAGCAGATGCAGGTCGCGATCGACGCCATCAACGCCCTGGTCGCCGAAGCCGGCAAGCCGAAGTGGACCTGGGAAGCCCCGGCCGCCGATCCGGCGATGGTCGACGCGCTCAAGGCCGCGATTGGTGATCGCCTGACCGCCGCTTTCGCGGTGCGCGACAAGCTCGAGCGCAAGGACGCCATCTCCAAGCTGAAGAAGGACGTCATCGCCTCGATGGCCGACCAGTGCGAGGCCAACGGCTGGACCGCCGGCCAGCTGTCGAAGGAATTCAGCGAGTTCGAATACACCACCCTGCGCAACTCGGTGCTCAGCAGCAAGGTCCGCATCGACGGCCGCGCGCTCGACACCGTGCGCCCGATCGACTGCCAGGTCGGCATCCTGCCGCGCGTGCATGGTTCGGCGCTGTTCACCCGCGGCGAGACCCAGGCGATCGTCGCGGTCACCCTGGGCACCGCGCGCGACGGCCAGATCATCGATGCGGTCGGCGGCGAGTACAAGGACCACTTCCTGTTCCACTACAACTTCCCGCCGTACTCGGTCGGCGAAGCCGGCCGCATGATGGGCCCGAAGCGCCGCGAGATCGGCCACGGCCGCCTCGCCAAGCGCGGCGTGCTCGCCGTGATGCCGTCGATGGAGTCGTTCCCGTACACCATCCGCGTCGTGTCCGAGATCACCGAGTCCAACGGCTCCTCCTCGATGGCCTCGGTCTGCGGCAGCTCGCTGTCGCTGATGGACGCCGGCGTGCCGATCAAGGCGCCAGTCGCGGGCATCGCCATGGGCCTGGTCAAGGAAGGCAACGATTACGTGGTGCTCTCCGACATCCTCGGCGACGAGGACCACCTCGGCGACATGGACTTCAAGGTCGCCGGCACCTCCGACGGCATCTCGGCGCTGCAGATGGACATCAAGATCCAGGGCATCACCGAGGAAATCATGAAGACCGCGCTGGCGCAGGCCAAGGCCGGTCGCCTGCACATCCTCGGCGAAATGAACAAGGCGCTGACCGCGCCGCGCCCGGAGCTGTCCGACTTCGCACCGCGCCTGATCACGATCAAGATCCACCCCGACAAGATCCGCGAAGTGATCGGCAAGGGCGGCTCGGTGATCCAGGCGATCACCAAGGAAACCGGCACCCAGATCGACATCCAGGACGATGGCACCATCACCATCGCCTCGGTCGATGCCGCCGCCGGCAAGGCCGCCAAGGACCGCATCGAGCAGATCACCTCGGACGTCGAGCCGGGCCGCATCTACGAGGGCAAGGTGGTCAAGCTGATGGACTTCGGTGCCTTCGTCACCATCTCCCCGGGCAAGGACGGCCTGGTGCACGTCTCGCAGATCTCCAGCGAGCGCGTCGAGAAGGTCAGCGACGTGCTCAAGGAAGGCGACATGGTCAAGGTCAAGGTGCTGGAAGTCGACAAGCAGGGCCGCATCCGCCTGTCGATGAAGGCGGTCGAGGAAGGCGAGGGCGCCGCCGCCTGAGTCGCCGCGTCGACGCAAGCGACAGAAAAAGCGGGCCTCGGCCCGCTTTTTTGTTGCCTGGCCGCGGCGCTAGCGGGCGCGGCGGATCAGGGTGCGGTCGACCTTGCCACGCCGCTGCCAGTCCGGCGTGGAAGCTGGCGCGGCCTCCGGCGTGCGCGGCGGCTGCATCGATTCGCCATGGCGCGGCTGCGGGAATTGCGGCAGCTGCGTGGCCGGAAGGGTGTCGGCCACGTCGGGTGCCAGCACCGCCGCCATGCCGGCGTACTGCGGCGTCATGTCGCTGCCCTGGACGATGCCCAGTGGCGCATAGCCGGTATAGCCGGGGAACACGGTGCCGAGCTGGTTGTTGCCCATGCGCCGGATCAGCAGTTCCGACAGCACGCGGCGGAAGTCGGTGGTCACCGGCACGTCGCCGAAATAGGGCGAGAGGACTTCCGGGTCGAGGCCGGCCCAGTTGCCGTACATCTTGCGGCCGTTGACCTTGCCGCCGAACACCAGCAGCGGGTTGCCGTAGCCGTGGTCGGTGCCGCCGCTGCCGTTCTGGCGCACGCGGCGACCGAATTCGGACTGCACCACGACCGTCACCCGGCTCATTTCGCCGCCCGACGTCAGTTCGCCGTAGAACGCGGCGAGTGCCTGCGACAGCTCCGCGATCTTGTTCTGGTAGTAGCTGTAGCCGCTGCCGGCGGTGCCCTGGCCCTCGTGCGTGTCCCAGCCGCCGAGATCGAGCGCGGCATAGCGCATGCCGAGGTTGAAGCGGATCGATTGCGCCACCGTCCACAGCTGCCGGGCAAAGCCCGTCGTCGGCCACGAGGCAGGCAGGTCGGCATAGGCCTGCCCGGCAATTACGCGCAGCGACTGGTCGGCGCGGGCGCCATTGATCTCCAGTCCGGTCTGGCCGCCCCACAGGCTGGCCAGCGTTTCATTGACCCCCTTGAAGCCGGTCGGCGAGTCTTCACGCACCCGTTGCCAGGCCCAGGCACCGGCGTTGAGCGCAAAGTCGGACGGACTGCCCATGGTCAATGCGTTGGTGGCGCCGAGCAGGTTGGTCGGGGTGCGGCTGTTGACCGCCAGCGCCGGCATGACGATGTTTCCGGCTACGCCGGGCTGCGAGTTCCAGGCGCGGGTGATCCAGCCGGTGCCGATGCCGTGCTGTCCGGGCGTGCCGAGATCCAGGTACAGCTGCGCGTCGAAGTGGCTGCGGGTGACCGTGGTCAACAGGCCGCAGCCCTGCACGATCGCCAGCTTGCCGTCGCTCCAGATGTCGCGAAGGCCGGTAGCGGACGGATGCAGGCCGAAGCCGGTCGCCGCGCCGTTGGCGAGGGTCAGCGGCAGCGCGGCGTAGCCGCCGGAGACGTCGATGCTCAGGTCCGGACGCGCCTCCTCATAGAAGCTGCGGTCGTTGCCGGACACCGGCAGCACCAGGTTGAGGCCGTCGATGCCGCCGCGCAGGAACACGTGCACGATGGTGTCGTAGGGATTGGCCGCGGCGTCTGCCGGTGCGGAGAAGAACAGCGAAGGGCCCGCGACGGCACCCGCGGCGGCGGTGGCGCAGCAGCCCTTGAGGAATTCGCGGCGATCGAGGATCAGTCGTGACATGGCGGTCTCCTCAGCGGGCCAGGAATTCGGGGGACATCAGGATCAGCGACACCATGCTGCGCAGGCGCTGCTGGTTGTAGTGCTTCTTCAGGTCGTTTTTCGACCATGCGTCGGTATCGGCGATGATGTCGCTCGCGGCGCCGTTCTGGCGCATGAAGTCGATGTAGACCTGGCGCCGTGCCGGCAGGTAGCCCAGCAGGCGGTTGCACCAGAACTCGACCAGGTTGGTCGAGGTCCATTGCGCAACGCCGCTGCGGCTGGCTGCGAGGATCGGCAGCAGCGGATTGGCGCCGTCGCTGGTTTCGGTCAGCCAGTTGAGCAGCTTCCAGGTCATGGCGTAGCTGTTGGAACCCGACCACGCGACCCCGGTGTCGGGATAGCCATTGGGTGCCGGCCAGTCGTAGGGCATGTGGCCCGTGGGCCCCATCCGCCACGAGAGTTCATCGCCCTTGCTGTCGCCGACCTTCCACGTCCAGTCGCTGCCGGACAGGCGTAGCGCCGCGGCGATGGCCTCGAACGGGCGTCGGTTCTTCTGCCCCCAGTTGTTCAGGGCGGCATCCGACAGCAGGATGTGGCGCAGGGTGAGCTTGATCTGCTCGGGGTGCTGCCAGTTGGCGCGGAACACCGCGGCGGCGCTGTCGACCAGCTGCTGGCTGGGATTGTCGGCGAAGAAGCGCCGGATCAGCTTCTTGCAGATGAACTTGGCCACGCGCGGGTGGCTGGCGAGGCGATCGAGGATGTCGTGGCCGTCCTTGAGCGCGGGCGCCTCGGGATACAGGAACATGCCCAGCGGATACTTCGGCCCGGCGTCGTGCCAGCTCGAACGGTAGACGAAGGTGCCGTCGTTGTCGTTCGGGAACTCCCAGTTGCCGTCCTTGATGGTCCAGCCGGTGAAGGCGGCCGCGGTCTCGTAGACGTCGATGTCGGTATAGCCGATCGGGTAGTTCGGGTCCTCGGGGCAGGGCGGCACCTGGAACGGGTCCATGAAGCCGAGGTAGTTCTCGGCGCCGAAGGTGTGCAGCTCCATCAGCTCGCGCGCGAAGTTCTCGTTCGGGCCGGCACGCTTGTTGGACTTGTTGTCGAGGAAGTACATCATCGCCGTGCTCTTGGCGACGGCCTCGAGCATGGTGCGGAAATTGCCGAAGGCGTTGGCGCGGATCACGTCGCGGTCGTAGTGGACATAGACCGGGGCGGCGTCGTAGTTGGTCGCCTGCACGTTGAAGTGGTCGTGCCAGAAGGTGCTGACGACTTCGAACAGCTGGCGCTTCGAGTACACGGCGCGCACCAGCGAGGCGCGTTGCACTTCCCACGCCGGGCGCATGCGCACTTCCCACGCCGGGTCGCCGAGGCGGTGCTGCGACCACAGCTGGGTGAGCGACTTGCCGAGCGTGGTGTAGCCGGCGTTGGCCAGGCGTGTTTCCAGCGCGCTGTCGTCGATCGCGCTCCAGTTCAGCTGCTTGTCGACCCAGGCGGTGAGCCGGGCGGTGTCGTTGCCGCCGCCGGCGTTGAAGGCGGCGATGTCGGCGGCGGTCGCGCCATAGCCCAGGTTGCCGAGAGCGCGGATCGCCAGCGACGGGCGCGCCAGGGTGAGCAGCGTCGGCTGCGATGACCGGCTCATCGACGGCGCATGGCCGCTGGAAGCCGGAGCAACCTGCGCCTGGTCCGGCACGGTTTCGCGCGGTGCATACGGCTGGAACCGCGGGCGACCCTTGATCTTGTAACGTCGAAGAATGGCAGACCGGATCAAGGCCTGCCTCATGGGCGATATGCGCTGGACCATCGCGATTTCCCCGTAGTGCACCCCTGCAGTCCGAGTATCGGCGAGTTTGCCGCCGGATGGGTGGATGCCCCGACGGTTTCCGGTCGTGAACTGTGATTGCGTTTGCAGTTGCAGGCGCCGGTTCCGGCGGCGATCCGGATTCAGGTCAATCCGGTCGCGTAATACACGCCGATCACCACGAACACCGCCAGGGTCTTGACGATGGTGATCGCGAATACGTCCTTGTAGGCCTGGCGATGGGTCAGGCCGGTAACCGCCAGCAGGGTGATGACCGCGCCGTTGTGGGGCAGGGTGTCCATGCCGCCGGACGCCATCGCGGCGACGCGATGGAACACCTCCAGCGGGATGCCGGCGGCGTGGGCGTTGGCGATGAAGGTGTCGGACATCGCCGCCAGCGCGATGCTCATGCCCCCGGAGGCCGAGCCGGTGATGCCGGCCAGTGCGGTGACGGTGATCGCCTCGTTGACCAGCGGGTTCGGGATCGCGCCGAGCGCATTGGCGACGACCAGGAAGCCGGGCAGGGCGGCGATCACCGCGCCGAAGCCGTATTCGGATGCGGTGTTCATCGATGCCAGCAACGCGCCGCCGATCGCCGACTTGGTGCCTTCGGCGAAGCTGGCGATCACCGGTTTCCAGGCAAAGGCCAGCACGCACAGGATGCCGGCCAGCAGCGCGCCCTCGACCGCCCAGATCGCGGCGATCTTCGAGATTTCCTGCACCACCGGCTCCGGATTGCCGACCACGCCGGGCGCGAAGGACGTGCTGTCGCCGTAGAACGCAGGGATCCAGCCGGTGAACAGCTTGTTGGCCACGCCCACCAGCACCAGCGGCAGGATCGCGATCACGGGATTGGCGAGCTTGCCGCCGGTGAAGGGCGCCGGCTCGTTCACCAGCGTGGCCGCATCGCCATAGCCTTCCCCGGCCTTCGCCGCCGCGCGCCGGCGCCATTCGAGGTAGACCATGCCCAGTGCGAGGATGAAGATGCCGCCGATCGTGCCCAGCCACGGCGCCGCCCAGGCATTGGTGCCGAAAAACGAGGACGGGATGATGTTCTGGATCTGCGGCGTGCCCGGCAGCGCGTCCATGGTGAAGGTGAACGCGCCCAGGGCGATGGTGCCGGGGATCAGGCGCTTGGGGATGTCGCTCTGGCGGAACAGTTCGGCCGCGAATGGATACACCGCGAACACCACCACGAACAGCGACACCCCGCCGTAGGTCAGCAGCGCGCACACCAGCACGATCGACAGCATCGCGCGCTGCGCGCCGACCACGCGGATGGTGGCGGCGACGATCGCCTTGGAGAACCCGGAGACCTCGATCAGCTTGCCGAACACCGCGCCCAGCAGGAACACCGGGAAATACAGCTTCAGGAAGCCGACCATCTTCTCCATGAACAGGCCGGTGAACATCGGCGCCACCAGCGACGGATCGGTCAGCAGCACCGCGCCCAGGGCCGCGATCGGCGCGAACAGGATCACGCTGTAGCCGCGGTAGGCCACGAACATCAGGAAGCACAGCGCCGCGAGCACGATCAGGAAGGCCATTCTTCGGTCCTTGGTGGGAGGGCGCCGGCAGTTCCCCCGTCCGCCATCCACGCCTGCACGGGAATGGCCACGGGCGGGCCGCGGCGTCGCACGCAGTGTCGGCAAGCCGGCCCGCCCGCGCCCATTGTCCAAAGGTACAAGTGCCTGCACCGCCGTCCCTGCCTAGTCTTGGCAGCGGGCGGCCGTGGGCCGCACGCACCTGCACACCTGCCGAGGGGACACCGAATGACACGCGCCACCTGCAAGCACAGCACCTTGAGCCTGGCCATCGCGCTGGGCCTGCTCGCCGCCCCGGGCCTGCACGCGCAGGATGCCGCCGCCGCGCCGCAGCCGGCCGCGACCAGCGCCGACGACAACGACGGCGATGCCGTCACCCTCGACAAGGTCACGGTCACCGCGCGCAAGCGCGAGGAGACGCTGCAGGACGTGCCGGTCGCGGTCACCGCCTTCACCCCGGCGGCGCTCGACAAGCTCAACATCCAGGACCTTGGCGACCTCGGCGCCCAGGTCCCCAACCTCACCATCTACGCCGCGCGTGGCTCCAGCAGCACGGCGACCGCCTACATCCGCGGCGTCGGCCAGGCCGATCCGCTGTGGGGCGTGGACCCGGGCGTGGGCATCTACCTCGACGACGTCTACATCGCCCGCCCGCAGGGCGCGCTGCTGGACGTGTTCGACGTCGGCCGCATCGAGGTGCTGCGCGGCCCGCAGGGCACCCTGTACGGCAAGAACACCATCGGCGGCGCGATCAAGTACATCTCGCGCGAGCTGCCGAAGCAGCTCAGCGGCTTCGGCCAGGTCACCATCGGCAACTACAACCAGCTCGATGCCAAGGCCGCGATCGGCGGCCCGATCGGCGGCAGCGAGAACTTGCGCGCGCGCCTGTCGGTGGCCAGCCTCAATCGCGACGGTTTCGGCAAGAACCTGACCAACGACCAGCCGGTCAGCGACAAGGAAATCAACGCCCTGCGCTTCCAGCTCGGCGCCTTCGCCAGCGAGCAGTTCGACGTGCAGTTCGCGGTCGACTGGATCGACGACCAGTCCGGCGTGCGTGGCGCGCAGCTGCTGGCGCCAAATCCGTTCGCGCCGGCGTATCCGCCGCTCAAGGATCGCTACGACATCCGCAGCGGCATGCCCAACGTCAACGACACCGAGATGAAGGGCGCTTCGGCCACGTTCAACTGGCGGCCGAACCTGGACTGGACCTTCAAGTACATCGTCGCCAAGCGCGAGTCCGACACCTCCACCGACATCGACTTCGACGAGACCCCGCTGCCGATCGTCGACGTGCACGCGAATTATTCCGACCAGCAGGTCAGCAACGAGCTGCAGGTCAACTACGACGGTGGCGGCCGCGCCCGCGGCGTGATGGGCCTGTACGCCTTCAACGGCGACGCCGGCGGCGTGGTGCGCAACAAGTTCTCGTTCCCCGGCCTGCCGCTGTCGATCGTCAACCCGATCTGGGGCGACACCCGCGGCAACGTCAACACCAGGAGTTTCGCGGTGTACGCGGACTGGACCGTCGACCTGACCGAACGCCTCAAGCTCGACGTCGGTGCGCGCTGGACCGACGAGGACAAGCACGCCGTCGCCCTGAACCGTTTCTACACCGACGGCACCTACACCGTGGTCGGCCCGCTGGGCACCGCCGCCAACTTCGACAAGACGGTGAACTTCAAGAACCTGTCGCCGAAGGTCTCGCTGGATTACCAGGTCACGCCCGACATCATGGTCTACGGCCTGGCCACCCGCGGCTTCAAGTCCGGCGGCTACAACATCCGCGCCAACACCACCGCGGTGCCGCGCTCGGGCGAGCCGTTCGACGACGAGGTGGTCGACAGCTACGAGGTCGGCACCAAGATGGGCCTGCTCGACCAGCGGCTGTTCCTGAACATCGCTGCCTTCCACAACGTCTACAAGGACATCCAGCTGTCGGTGTTCACCGGCTATCCGTTGCCAAACGGCCAGACCGGCTTCTTCGGCGACTTCACCAACGCCGGCAAGGGCACCATCAACGGCGTCGAGGTCGAATACCAGTACCTGCCCACCAGGCACTGGTCGATCAGCGGCAACTTCGCCTGGCTCGATGCCAAGTACGACAAGTACATCGACCGCGGCGTCAACATCGCCGACCGGCAGAAGTTCACCAATGCACCGAAATTCTCCGGCGCGCTGAACGTCGAATACCGTACCGAACTGGCCGGCGGCGGCAACCTGTCGGCGCGCGTGGGCTACAGCTACCAGAGCGAGGTGTACCCGACCACCGACCTGAGCGAGGCGATCAAGCAGGACGGCTACGGGCTGCTCGGCGCCGGCGTGATCTGGAAGCTCAACGACACCTGGAGCTTCTCGCTGCAGGGCAGCAACCTGACCGACAAGTCGTACCGTACCACCGGCTACAACATCGGCGGCTACGGCATCCTCACCGGTTTCTACGGCGCTCCGCGCCAGTACACCCTGAGCGCGCGCTACGACTTCTGAGGGCCGTAGGTCGGGGCTATGCCCCCGACGACGACCATCTGTAACCCGCCGGCTCTTGTGGGAGCGACGGAAGTCGCGACTTCCATCGCTCCCACAAGAGCCGGCGGGTGCCGGGCCGGCGTACCGGCCAACCGCTACGCTATCCTCGGGTGAGGACCAGGACGTAGGGCCGGAACGTTCCATGCGGCTGCCAGGGGAAGATCTCCGGAAATCACGCCGATGCTGAGCATCGGCGTGGTCGTGCTCGCCGCCGTGCTGTGGCTGGCGCTGATGTTCGGCATCGCGCTGTACGGCGAGCGCCACCCGGCGGTGCTGGCGCGCCACTGGCGCCACGTATACGGGCTGTCGCTGGCGGTGCACTGCACGTCGTGGACCTTCTACGGCACCGTCACCCAGGCGGCGCGCTACGGCTGGCCGCTGCCGCCGACCTTCCTCGGCGCGATCGCCTTCTATGCAGTGGCCGTCGCCTTCATGATCCGCCTGGTGCGGCTTGCGCGCGAGACCAACGCCACCTCGCTGGCCGACCTGATTGCCACCCGCCTGGGCAAGGATGCGTGGCTTGCGGCGACGGTGACCCTGATCGCCGCGCTCGGCCTGATCCCCTACATCGCGCTGCAGCTCAAGGCGGTGACGATGAGCTTCGCCACCATCACCGGCGACGGCGCCGCGGCCGTGCACGGCTCGCCGTGGCGCGACGGCGCGCTGTACGTGGCGCTGGCGATGGCATTGTTCGCGATGCTGTTCGGCGCGCGCCACGCCAGCGCGGCCGAGCACAATCGCGGCCTGGTGCTGGCGATCGCGTTCGAGTCGCTGTTCAAGCTGGCGGCGATGCTGGCGCTTGGCGCCTTCGTCTGGCTGGGCCTGCGCGACGTGCCGATCGCGCCGCTGCCGCCGCAGGCGCACACCAGCGACGGTTTCGCGCCGCTGGTGCTGCTCGGCGCGCTGGCGATGTTCATCCTGCCGCACCAGTTCCACGTCGGCGTGGTCGAGTGCCGCGACGATCGCGACGTGCGCACCGCGCGCTGGCTGTTTCCGCTGTACCTGCTGCTGATCGCGCTGCCGGCCTTGCCGCTGGCGCGCGCCGGCGTCGCCCTGCTGGGCGACCGCGTGCCCTCGGACATGTACGCGCTGGCGCTGCCGTTCTCGCAGGGCTACGAGGGCGTGGCGCTGTTCGCCTTCCTCGGCGGCCTCTCCGCCGCCACCGGCATGGTGGTGGTGAGCACGCTGGCGCTGAGCCTGATGGTCGGCAACCACTGGTTCGCGCCGGGCCTGCTGCGCGGCGCGTGGTCGCGCGGCGTTGCCGGCGGCGAAGGCGACCATCGCGGCGGACTGCTGCTGCTGCGTCGCGTGGGCATCGTCGCGATCATGCTGCTGGCCTGGGCCTACAGCCGCCTGATCAGCGGCAGCGAGGCGCTGGCCGACGTCGGCGCGGTCTCGTTCTCGGCGCTGGCGACGCTGGCGCCGGCG
>SWCD01024075.1_pt1 | contig 39873 bp, 35 predicted proteins | sample 4693011 | NCBI WGS metagenome assembly SWCD01 (sample SAMN10267278, study PRJNA491770) | bioreactor metagenome | isolation source: DHS bioreactor inoculated with marine | place: Japan: Omine Ridge, Nankai Trough
GCCAGGAAGACGGTCGAGGCCGGCTTCACCACGGTACGCAACGTCGGCTCGGCCAACTACGACGACGTCGCGCTCAAGCAGGGCATCGACAACGGCTACGTGCCGGGCCCGCGCATCGTGCCGGCGACCTATGCGATCGGCGCCACCGGAGGGCACTGCGACAGCACCGAGTTCCCGCCTTCGGTGCACGTCGATTCGCCCGCGGTCGCCGACGGTCCCGAGGCGATCCGCGCCGTGGTCCGCAAGCTGCGCAAGTACGGTGCGCAGGTCATCAAGTTCTGCGGCACCGGCGGCGTGCTGTCCAAGACCGACAGCGTCGGCGGCCAGCAGTATTCGCTGGCGGAAATGCAGGCGCTGGTCGACGAGGCGCACATGCTGGGCATGAAGGTCGCGGTGCACGCGCATGGTACCGCCGGCATCAATGACGCCATCCGTGCCGGCGCCGACACCATCGAACACTGCAGCCTGGCCGATGCGGAAAGCTTCAGGCTGGCCAAGGCGCACGGCACCTGGTTCGACATGGACATCTACAACGACGACTACATCCTGGCCGAAGGCGAGAAGAACGGCGTGTTCGCCGAATCGCTGGAGAAGGAGCGCGTGATCGGCCGCAAGCAGCGCGAGACCTTCCGTGCCGCGCATGCGGCCGGGGTGAAGATGATCTTCGGCACCGACGGCGGCGTGTATCCCAACGGCGACAACGCGAAACAGTTCGCCAAGATGGTGGAGTGGGGGATGACGCCGATGGAGGCGATCCGCGCCGCGACCTCCAGCGCCGCGGAGGCGCTGGGCCGGGAGCACGACGTCGGGGCGATCGAAGTGGGGCGCTACGGCGACCTGGTCGCGGTCGATGGCGACCCGCTGGCGGACGTGGGCCGGCTCACCAGGGTCGCGTTCGTGATGAAGGGCGGCGAGGTGGTGAAACCACTGCCCTGATCCGTGTCCAGCCGGCCGTCGTGACGCTGCCGCGGGCGTGGTGGCCTTGCCAATCAAGCAGGTCGTGATTCGTGATCGTGCGCGCCCGCCGGTTCCTGCGGTCGGGACCGGAAAAAGAAGCCCCGGCCATGGAGTAACCGGGGCTTCGGGGACCTGCTGCGGATTCGACGAGGAAACGGGGCAGGCCTTGCAAGTACTGACCCGCCGTCCGGACAAAGGTTCCATCGCCCTGGCGGGCAGCGGGCGGGGCCTGATGGCGGCCGCCCCGGGCGGCTCCAGCGGGGCTTCCGGCAGTTGCCGCTGAAAACGCCCGGCTGCTATAATCCGGGGGCTTAGCAGGGCTGGTTTGCAGTGCAAGCTGCCAGATCCGCCCGCCAGGCAAGTCCCGCTTAGCCGAGCAGGTGATTCGCGTGCACGATCCCATTGCCGCGGGCCGCCGGACAGCGCTGCGCGCGGTGGTCGTCCAGTTCCTGGTCGCCATCGTGCTGGCAGCGGTCTTCCTCGTCCAGGGCGCGCGTGAAGCGCTGGCGGCGGGGCTCGGGGGGCTGGCACTGGTGCTGGGCAATGCGCTGGCGGCCGTCATGGCGCTCGCAGGCATCGTCCCGGCCCGCGTCGCGTTCGGCAGCTTGCTGCTGGGCACGGTGGCGAAGTGGCTGGTGGTAATCGCGGTGTTCGTTGCCGCGCTGCTGTTTTGGCGGCTACCGCCGCTGCCGCTGCTGGCAGGGCTGGTCGCGGGATTGCTGGCCTACCTGCTGGCGCTGAATCTGCCGGTTGTACAACGTAACGTGAAGGGTTGAGTGCGTGATCGCTGAAACGACCATTGCCGAGGCTGCCGCCGGAACCGCGCCCGCTCCCGAAGCGGGCGCCACCGCGTACATCCAGCACCACCTGCACCACCTCCAGCTGCGGCTGGGCGAGGGCGAGTTCTGGACCCTGAACCTGGACACGCTGTTCTTCACCGCTGTGCTGTCGTTCCTGTTCCTGTTCTTCTTCATCCGCGCCGCGCGCAAGGCCACGCCGGGCGTGCCGGGCAAGTTCCAGGCGATCGTCGAGATGGTGGTCGGCTTCGTCGACGGCCTGGTGCGCGAGACCTTCCACGGCCGCAGCAAGCTGATCGCGCCGCTGTCGATCACCATCTTCTGTCTCGTGTTCCTGATGAACTTCATGGACCTGCTGCCGGTGGACCTGCTGCCATGGGCCTGGGCTGGCGGCCACGAGATCGCGGGCGCGGACGCTTCCCACGCTTACCTGCGCGCGGTGCCCACCGCCGACCTCAACACCACGTTCGGCCTGTCGATCGCCGTGTTCCTGCTGACGCTGACGTTCGGGCTCAAGCACAAGGGCGCGGTCGGCTTCACCCGCGAAATCTTCACCGCGCCCTTCCACGCAGACAGCATGCCGATGAAGATCCTGCTGGCGCCGGCCAACATGCTGCTGCGCCTGATCGAGGAACTGGTGCGGCCGCTCTCGCTGAGCCTGCGACTGTTCGGCAACATGTATGCCGGCGAGCTGATCTTCGTCCTGATTGCGCTGATGACGCTGGACGCATCGCTGGCGCACTTCTCCACCTATGCACTGGGTGCCGCGCAGTTCGTGTCCGGCTTCATCTGGACCGCCTTCCACATCATCATCATCACCCTGCAGGCCTTCATCTTCATGATGCTGACCATCGTCTACCTCAGCATGGCGGCCGAGAGCCACTGACCCGAACACCCCTTTCATCCACCGCAGCCACTGCAAACAAGCAATACGGAGCACACCATGGAAAACGTCACCCTGATCGCCGAAGTGATGAAGTACACCGTCATCGCGGCCAGCCTCCTGATCGGCCTCGGCGCCCTCGGCACCGCGATCGGCTTCGCCATCCTCGGCGGCAAGTTCATCGAAGGCTCGGCGCGCCAGCCCGAGCTGACCCCGATGCTGCAGACCAAGATGTTCATCGTCGCCGGCCTGCTCGACGCGGTGCCGATGATCGGCGTGGCGATCGCGCTGCTGCTGCTGTTCGCCAACCCGTTCCTGTCCGCGCTCGGCGGCTGATCGGCGCGCGCTGACACGGCACGCGATTCAGGCATCGCCGGCGGTTGGCCGCCGGCACCAGGAGCAAACGCATCATGCTACCCAACCTCACTCTGGTCATTCAGGGCATCGCGTTCTTCGCGGTCGCCTGGCTGGTGATGAAATTCGGCTGGCCGCACATCATCGCGGCCATCGAGGAGCGCCAGCACAAGATCGCCGAAGGCCTGGCGGCCGCGGACAACAGCCAGAAGGCGCTGGCCCAGGCGCAGGACAGGATCAACGACGAGTTGAAGGCCGCCCGCGCCAAGGCCAACGAAATCATCGACCAGGCCCACCAGCGCGCCAACCAGATCGTCGATGCGGCCAAGGTCGAGGCGATCGAGGAAGGCGCGCGGCAGAAGGCGCTGGCCGAAAGCGAGATCGCGGCCAGCACCAACCGCGCCCGCGAAGACCTGCGCAAGCAGGTGTCCGCGCTGGCGGTGACCGGCGCCGAGAAGCTGCTGCGGCGCGAGATCGACGCCGCCGCGCACAAGGCGCTGCTCGACGAGCTGGCGGCGGAAATCTGATGAGCCAGGCGCTGACCCTCGCCCGACCCTACGCCCGCGCCGCGTTTTCGCTTGCGCGCGATGGCGGCGATTACGCGGCCTGGTCCGACGCGCTCGGCTTCGCCGCCCGCGTCGCCGTCGACCCGCGCGTGGCCGGACTGCTGGGCGATCCGAGGCTGGCCGATACCGACGCGGTGACCCTGCTGTCGCCCGATGGCGCCAGCGCGCAGTTTGGCAACTTCCTCGCGCTGCTCGCGGACAACCGCCGGTTGCCGCTGCTGCCGGAGATCGCCGGCCTCTACGAGGAATTGCGCGCCGACGCCGAGCGCGTGGTCAAGGCGCGGGTGACATCGGCAGCGGCGCTGCCCGACGGTGAGCTGGACGGCATCAGGGCTGCGCTCAAGCAGCGCTTCGGCCGCGAGGTCGAGATCGAGACGGCGGTCGACGAGGCCCTGATCGGCGGCGCGGTGATCGACGCCGGCGACGTGGTCATCGACGGCTCGCTGCGCGGCAAGCTGTCGCGGCTGCAGGCGGTATTGGCGAACTGACAGGTATGCGCGGCGCGGATCCCGATCCGTCGCTTCGGAATCGCAACAAAAGCACGGCGGACCGAGACCCGCCTTACAGGAAGAAGACATGGCAACCACCACGCTCAACCCCTCGGAAATCAGCGAACTGATCCGTGCCCGCATCGAGAAGGTCAAGCTGACCGCCGAGGCACGCAACGAAGGCACGCTTACCTCCGTGTCCGACGGCATCGTGCGCATCCACGGCCTGGCCGACGCGATGCAGGGCGAGATGATCGAACTGCCCGTGTCCGCGAACGGCAGCGAAACCTACGCCCTGGCGCTCAACCTCGAGCGCGACTCGGTCGGCGCCGTGGTGCTGGGCGACTATGAACACCTGGGCGAAGGCGACGTGGCCAAGACCACCGGCCGCATCCTCGAGGTGCCGACCGGCCCGGAACTGCTGGGCCGCGTGGTCAACGCGCTGGGCGAGCCGATCGACGGCAAGGGCCCGATCAACGCCTCGCAGACCGCACCGGTGGAAACCATCGCCCCGGGCGTGATCGCGCGCAAGTCGGTGTCGCAGCCGGTGCAGACCGGCTACAAGGCGATCGACTCGATGATCCCGATCGGCCGCGGCCAGCGCGAGCTGATCATCGGCGACCGCCAGACCGGCAAGACCGCGGTGGCGATCGACGCCATCATCAACCAGAAGGGCACCGGCGTTAAGTGCATCTACGTCGCCATCGGGCAGAAGAACAGCTCGATCGCCAACGTCGTGCGCAAGCTGGAGGAGCACGGCGCGATGGCGCATACGATCGTCGTTGCCGCCGCCGCCGCAGAATCGGCCGCGATGCAGTACATCGCGCCCTACGCCGGCTGCACCATGGGCGAGTACTGGCGCGACCGCGGCGAGGACGCGCTGATCATCTACGACGACCTGTCCAAGCAGGCCGTGGCCTACCGCCAGATCTCGCTGCTGCTGCGCCGCCCGCCGGGCCGCGAGGCGTATCCGGGCGACGTGTTCTACCTGCACAGCCGCCTGCTCGAGCGCGCCGCGCGCGTCAACGAGGACTACGTCGAGAAGTTCACCGACGGCAAGGTCAAGGGCAAGACCGGCAGCCTGACCGCGCTGCCGATCATCGAGACCCAGGCCGGCGACGTGTCCGCGTTCGTGCCGACCAACGTGATCTCGATCACCGACGGCCAGATCTTCCTCGAGACCGACCTGTTCAACGCCGGCATCCGCCCGGCCGTGAACGCCGGCATCTCGGTGTCGCGCGTCGGCGGCGCGGCGCAGACCAAGATCATGAAGAAGCTGTCCGGCGGCATCCGCATCGCGCTGGCGCAGTACCGCGAGCTGGCGGCGTTCGCGCAGTTCGCCTCCGACCTCGACGAGGCCACCCGCAAGCAGCTCGAGCGCGGCCAGCGCGTCACCGAACTGATGAAGCAGAAGCAGTACGCGCCGATGTCGGTGGCCGAGCAGGCGCTTTCGATCTACGCGGTGGACAAGGGCTTCATGGACGACGTGGCGGTGGCCAGGATCGGCGCCTTCGAAGAAGGCCTGCACGCACATTTCGCCAATACCGCGGCCGGCCTGATGGACAAGATCAATGCCAGCGGCGACTGGAACGACGAAATCGAGGCCGGCTTCAAGGGCGGCATCGAAGAGTTCAAGAAGACCGGATCCTGGTAAGCATCCCCGTAGGAGCGGCTTATAGCCGCGAGCTTTTTCGGGTTTTAAACACGATGACAAGCAAGGGCTCGCGGCTATAAGCCGCTCCTACGAAACAGAGCGAGAGAGACATGGCAGGCGGCAGGGAAATCAAGACCAAGATCAAGAGCGTGCAGAACACCCGCAAGGTGACGCGCGCCCTGGAGATGGTTTCGGCCTCGAAGATCCGCAAGGCGCAGGAGCGGATGAAGGCTTCGCGCCCGTACGCGCGCGCGATGAAGCAGGTCATCGGCCACCTGGCGCAGGCCAACTCCGAGTACCAGCACCCGTACCTGGTCGAGCGCGAGTCCATCAAGCGCGTCGGCTACATCATCGTGTCCTCGGACCGCGGCCTGGCCGGCGGACTGAACAACAACCTGTTCCGCAGGCTGCTCGGCGAGATCCGCAAGTGGCAGGAGCAGGGCGTCGAGGTCGACGTGGTCACCATCGGCCAGAAGGCCTCGGTGTACTTCCGGCGCATCAAGGTCGAGATGCTCGCGACGGTGACCCACCTGGGCGACCAGCCGCGCGTAGAGCAGCTGATCGGCGTGATCAAGGTGATGCTGGACGCCTACAGCGCCGGCAAGGTCGACAAGGTGTACTTGGCCTACAACGACTTCGTCAACACCATGATCCAGCGCGCGGCGTTCGACCAGCTGCTGCCGCTGCCGCCGGCCAACGACGCGATCGCGCGGCACGACTGGGACTACCTCTACGAGCCGGACGCCGAAGCCGTGCTGCAGCACGTGCTGACCCGCTACATCGAGTCGCTGGTGTACCAGGCAGTGATGGAGAACGTGGCCTCCGAACATGCCGCGCGCATGGTCGCGATGAAGGCGGCCAGCGACAACGCCAACAAGCTGATCGACACGCTGAACCTGGTCTACAACAAGGCCCGGCAGGCGGCGATCACCCAGGAAATCTCCGAGATCGTCGGCGGTGCCGCGGCGGTTTGATACCAATCAACTCTGTAGGAGCGACGTGAGTCGCAACCTGCGCGAGAGCATCGCGACTCACGTCGCTCCTACAAATACAGATATCGAGTTCCAGAGGAAAACGAAATGAGCAACCAGGGCAAGATCGTCCAGATCATCGGCGCCGTCGTCGACGTCGAATTCCCGCGCGAGAGCGTGCCGAAGGTGTATGACGCGCTGAAGGTGCAGGGCACCGCGATCACGCTCGAGGTGCAGCAGCAGCTCGGCGACGGCGTGGTGCGCACCATCGCGCTGGGCTCCACCGACGGCCTGAAGCGCAACCTGGTGGTGGACAACACCGGCAAGGCCGTGTCGGTGCCGGTCGGCACCGGGACCCTGGGCCGCATCATGAACGTGCTCGGCGAGCCGATCGACGAGGCCGGCCCGGTCGAGGCCAGCGAGCACTGGGAGATCCACCGCCAGGCGCCGAGCTACGAAGACCAGGCCTCGACCAACGAACTGCTGGAAACCGGCATCAAGGTCATCGACCTGATGTGCCCGTTCGCCAAGGGCGGCAAGGTCGGCCTGTTCGGCGGCGCCGGCGTCGGCAAGACGGTGAACATGCTCGAACTGATCAACAACATCGCCACCGAACACAGCGGCCTCTCGGTGTTCGCCGGCGTCGGCGAGCGCACCCGCGAAGGCAACGATTTCTACCACGAGATGGCCGAAGCCGGCGTCATCAAGCTCGACAACCTCGGCGAGTCGAAGGTGGCGATGGTCTACGGCCAGATGAACGAGCCGCCGGGCAACCGCCTGCGGGTCGCGCTGACCGGCCTGACCATGGCCGAGTACTTCCGCGACGAGAAGGACGCCTCCGGCAAGGGCCGCGACGTGCTGTTCTTCGTCGACAACATCTACCGCTACACGCTGGCCGGCACCGAGGTTTCGGCGCTGCTGGGCCGCATGCCGTCGGCGGTGGGCTACCAGCCCACGCTGGCGGAGGAAATGGGCGTGCTGCAAGAGCGCATCACCTCGACCAAGACCGGTTCGATCACCTCGATCCAGGCCGTGTACGTGCCCGCCGACGACCTCACCGACCCGTCGCCGGCCACCACCTTCGCCCACCTCGACGCGACCGTGGTGCTGTCGCGCCAGATCGCCTCGCTGGGCATCTACCCGGCGGTCGATCCGCTGGACTCGACCAGCCGCCAGCTCGATCCCAACGTGATCGGCAACGAGCACTACGACACCGCGCGCCGGGTGCAATCGACGCTGCAGAAGTACAAGGAGCTCAAGGACATCATCGCGATCCTGGGCATGGACGAGTTGAGCGAGGAGGACAAGCAGGCCGTGGGCCGCGCGCGCAAGATCGAGCGCTTCTTCTCGCAGCCGTTCCACGTCGCCGAGGTCTTCACCGGTTCGCCGGGCAAGTACGTCTCGCTCAAGGACACCATCCGCGGCTTCAAGATGATCGTCGACGGCGAATGCGACCACATCCCGGAGCAGGCCTTCTACATGGTCGGCGCGATCGAGGAAGCGCTCGAGAAGGCCAAGAAGGTCGAGGCGTGATGCAGGGCGGGTCCCGATCCGCCTCGAATAGACCTCGAAATACTCGGTAGCGGGCCAAGGCCCGCCCTACAGGAACCCGGAACCATGGCATCCACCATCCGTTGCGACATCGTCAGCGCCGAGCACGAGATCTTCCATGGCGAAGCCATGATGGTCGTGGCCACCGGCGAAATGGGCGAACTCGGCATCGCGCCGCGCCACGCGCCGCTGATCACCCGCCTGAAGCCGGGCAAGGTGATGGTGACGCAGCCGGACGGCGAGGTCCTGGACTTCGCCATTTCCGGCGGCATCCTCGAGGTGCAGCCGCAGCTGGTGACCATCCTCGCCGACACCGCGGTGCGCGCGCAGGACATCGACGAGGCCGCGGTTCGTGCGGCGATGGAAGAGGCCGAGCGTGCGCTGGCCAACAAGGATCCGAAGATGACCGCCGAGGAAGCGCAGACCCAGCTGGCGATGAGCATCGCCCAGCTCAGCGCGCTGGAGCGCCTGCGCAAGAACCTCAAGCACTGAGAGCCGCAACTGGTCGCGGCGAGTCGCCCGCCGTTGCACGCCGGGATCGGCGATTGCTGGAACACTCAGCCCCCGTCGCAGCGGGGGCTTCGTCTTTCGGCGTGATGGAACCCGGCGCAGCGGATGCGCCGGCGAACCGCCCGGCGCCGATCAGGCCTTGTAGATCCAGTGCCGGGACAGCAGGAACCCGATCCCGCCGGCCAGCAGGTCGACGGCCGGCTTCAGCAGCCATGCCCAGTGCAGGCCCGCGTACTGGTCGACCAGGCCGACGCCGAGCGAACTGAAGACCGTGGTGCCGACCCACATCGCGAGGTAGCGGGCCAGCTGCTGCCGGCCCACGACGCTGCCCTCGCCGTTGGCGAAGGTGATGCGGCCGTTGAGCTGGAAGCCCAGCAGCGCGCCGGACACGCGTCCCAGGATATTGGCCAGCGCGACCGTCATGCCCCAGTGGCTCAGCGCGACCATCACCGCCCAGTCCAGCAGCCATTGCACCAGGCCGATCCACAGGTAGTGCCGGCTCTGTCGCAGCAGGCTCACCGCGCCGCCCCTGGCGTGCGGCAGGGCGGGGAAGCATGCGGCGGACATCTGGACGGGCTTGGTGGCATGCAGGGGCGGGCGCTTGAACGGCGGTCATCCTAGCAGCGCCGCCGTTAGAATGGTCCCTCGCCGACCGCGGAAGCCGCCATGCCTCCACCCCCGAACGCTGCCGACCTCCATGTGATCGTCCTTGCCGCCGGCGAGGGCAAGCGCATGAAATCCTCGCTGCCGAAGGTGCTGCAGAAGATCGCCGGACGGCCGATGCTGGCGCACGTGATCGCGGCAGCGCGGGAATTGCAGCCGGCTGCCATCCACATCGTCCACGGCCACGGCAGCGAGCAGGTGCAGGCGTGCTTCGCCGACCAGTCCGACCTGCGCTGGGCCGAACAGGCACGGCAGCTCGGCACCGGGCACGCCGTGCAGCAGGCGATGCCCGAGGTGCCCGACGGCGCGCAGGTGCTGGTGCTGTACGGCGACGTACCCCTGATCACCGCGGCCACGCTGCGGCGATTGCTCGCCGCCGGAGGGCGGATCGCAGTGCTGGTGGCCGAACCCGACGACCCGACCGGCTACGGCCGCATCGTGCGCGACTCCGAGGGGCGCGTCGGCGCCATCGTCGAGCACAAGGACGCGGACAACGCGCAGCGCAGCATCGGCATCGTCAACACCGGCATCCTCGCCGCGGAGGCCACCGCGCTCAAGGGCTGGCTGCAGCGCCTGTCCAGCGACAACGCGCAGGGCGAGTACTACCTGACCGATGTTTTCGCGATGGCCGCCGGGGAATACACGCCCGCGGACATGGTGTTCGCCGACGACGCGATGGAAACCGAGGGCGCCAACGATCCCTGGCAGCTGGCGCAGCTGGAGCGCGCGTTCCAGCGCCGCCAGGTGCAGGCGCTGTGCGAACAGGGCGCACGTTTCGCCGACGTCGCCCGCGTCGACATCCGCGGCGTCGTGACGGTCGGGCGCGACGTCGAGATCGATGTCGATGTCGTGTTCGAGGGCCGGGTGGCGCTCGGCGACGGGGTGCGCGTCGGCCCGTTCTGCCGCATCCGCGATGCCAGCCTCGCGGCCGGCACCGAGCTGCGCGCGCATTGCGACGTCGACGGCGCGCGCACCGAGGGCGCGGTGCTGGTCGGCCCGTTCGCGCGCCTGCGCCCGGGCACGGTGCTGGCCGACGGCGTGCACATCGGCAACTTCGTCGAAACCAAGAACGCCGTGCTTGGCGTCGGCAGCAAGGCCAACCACCTGAGCTACCTGGGCGACGCGGCGATCGGTGCCGGCGTCAACATCGGCGCGGGCACCATCACCTGCAACTACGACGGCGCCAACAAGTCGACCACGACCATCGGCGACGGCGCCTTCATCGGTTCCAATGCGTCGCTGGTGGCGCCGGTGACGATCGGCAAGGACGCCACCATCGGCGCCGGATCGGTGATCGGCAAGGACGCCCCGGACGGCAAGCTCACCCTCGCGCGTGCGAGGCAGGCGACGCTCGAAGGCTGGCAGCGCCCACGGAAGAAACCGAAATAACGCGTTTCGTAGGAGCGGCTTGTAGCCGCGAGCTCCTGGCTCGTGTAGGAGCGACGTAAGTCGCGATCTCTCCTAGCTGCTTATGACAAAACTCGCGACTTACGTCGCTCCTACAAACGACGACTGGAAAAACTCGCGGCTACAAGCCGCTCCTACGGGAAGCGCCTGCCTCAGGCCGGCAGCACCAGCGACACGCACAGCCCGCCGCCGTCGCGGTTGAGCAGGGCGATGCGGCCGCCGTGCGCCTCCACGATCTCGCGCGCCAGCGCCAGTCCCAGGCCGGTCCCATGGCGCTTGGTCGAGTAGAACGGCAGCAGGGCGTTGGACAGCACCGCCTCGTTCATGCCGCTGCCGCGGTCCAGCACCTCGATCTTCCAGGCCTCGGGCAGCCGGCGGATGGCGAGCCGCACCCGGTCGGCCGGTGAGCCGGATTCGTGCGCATTCTTGAGCAGGTTCAGCAGCGCCTGCTCCAGCTGCGCCGGATCGAAGCGCGCGATGCCATCGGCGGGCGTCACCTCGTCGACGAATTCCACCTGGCTGCGCAGCTGCGCCACGAAGCGCCGCCACTCCACGGTTTCCAGCCGCGGTGCCGGCAGCTTGGCGAAGCGCGCGTAGTCGCGGATGAAGCCTTCCAGGTGGCGCGCGCGCTCCTCGATGGTGGCCAGCGCGGCGGGCAGGCGTTCGTGCTGGCCGCGACGCAGCAGCTCGCTGCCCGAATGCGCCAGCGAGGCGATCGGTGCCAGCGAGTTGTTGAGTTCGTGGCTGATCACCCGGATCACTTTTTTCCAGGTCTGCACCTCCTGGCGACGCAGCTCGGCGGTCAGCAGGCGCAGCAGGATCAATTCGTGCGGTCGCCCGTTTAGCCGGAATGTGCGCCGCGACAGGTGGTAGATGTCCTCGCTGCCGCCATCGACATCGTTTTCGTCGCCGACGGTGAACATGCCGTCGCCGCCGCGCGCGAACGCGTCGCGTACCGCGTCGCTGGTGTGCGCGAGAATGTCTTCGAAGGACTGGCCTTCGAGCTTGTGGCCGTCCCCGAACAGCTTGCGCGCGGCGAGGTTGCCCAGCACCACCCGTCGCGCCGGATCGACCAGCACCATCGCCACCGGCGTGTTCTGCACCACAGTGTCGAGCAGCAGCTCGCGCTGCACCAGGGCCAGGCGCTGCTTGCGCAGGGTGTCGCCGAGTTCGCGGTGGGCGTTGACCAGTTCGCGCAGCTCGCCGCGGCCCTGCCACGAGATCCCGAAGCTGTAGTCGCCGTCGCGGTAGCTGGCCACGCTGCCGGCCAGGGCGCGGAACAGCGAGCGTGCCGGCGCGAACAGGCGGCGCAGGTGGTAGACGAGCAGCGGCAAGGGCAGCGCGACCGCCAGCGCGACCGCCGCCCATGCTGGGAACCAACGCAGCAGCCACGCGGCCAGGGCGGCCGCGGCCAGCATGTAGGCGCAGGTCAGCGCGGCGTAGACCAGGTTCAGCGGGAGGCGGTGCCACCAGTGCATGTCAGTCGCGCTTGATGCCATGCCGGTCCAGCCGCCGGTACAGCGCCTGCCGCGACAGTCCGAGTTCCGCCGCCGCCTGCGCCAGCACGCCGCCGTTGCGTTCGAGTGCGGCCTCGATCGCCTCGCGGCCGGGTTCGTCGGCGCCCGATGCGCGGGCCGCCGGGCCTGCGCCGTGCAGGTTGAGGTCGCCGGCGACGACGATATCGCCCTGCGCCAGCAGCGCCGCGCGCTGCATGGTGTTGCGCAGTTCGCGCACGTTGCCGGGCCATGCATGGCGCAGCAGCGCGCGCTCGGCATCCTCGCCCAGGCGCTTGCCCTTGGGCAGGAAGTGCCGCGCCAGCGGCAGGATGTCGCGTGGGCGCTGCGCCAGCGGCGGCAGCTTCAGTTCGATGCCGTCGAGGCGGTAGAACAGGTCCTCGCGGAAGCGCCCGTCGGCGATCAGCTCCGACAGGTCGGCATTGGTGGCGCTGACGACCCGCACCTTGACCGTGCGCTCGCGGTTGCCGCCGAGACGCTCGAAACGCCCGGTTTCCAGCACTCGCAGCAGCTTCACCTGTCCGGCCAGCGGCAGGGTGCCGATCTCGTCGAGGAACAGGGTGCCGCCATCGGCGGCCTCGAACTTGCCCTCGCGCGGCTTGTTGCCGGCGCCGGTGTAGGCGCCAGGCTCGGCGCCGAACAGCTCGACCTCGATCAGTTCGCCGGGCAGCGCGCCGCAGTTGAGCGCGACGAACGGGCCGTTGCGTACGTGCGAGTTGGCGTGAATGATCTCGGCGTACTTCTCCTTGCCGACGCCATTGGGTCCGGTGATCAGCACCGGGATGTCGGAGCGTGCCACCTGGCAGGCCAGCGCCAGGGTGTTGCCGCTGGCGGCATCGGCCCAGACCAGGCCGCGCAGGTCGTAGTCGCGCAGCAGGGCATCGCGGCGACGTTGCTCCCCGGCGCGCTCCTGGGCCAGCTCGCGGCGCGTTTCCGCGAGTTCCAGCAGGTTGTTCACCGTCGCCATCAGCTTGCGGTCGTCCCACGGCTTGCCGAGGTAGTCCGCCGCGCCGGCCTTGACCAGGTCGACCGCCGCTTCCAGGTGGGTCCAGGCCGTCAGCAGGATCACCGGCAAGTCCGGGTGCCGCGCCCGGATCTCGTGGAACAGCGCAATGCCTTCCTCGCCCGAGGTGGTGTCGGCGTGGAAGTTCATGTCCTGGATCACCAGGTCGACGTCGTGTTCCCGCAGCGTCTGCAATCCATCCTGCGGCGTTTCCGCACGCAGGGTGTCGATGTCGTGAAGCGAAAACAGCAGGTCCAGCGCGGTGGCGACCGAGGGGTTGTCGTCGATGACGAGGATGCTGGGCATGGATGGAGGCTGGTCTTGTAGGTCGGGCCTACGCGCCCGACGGCTGGTTCGCCGTCACGCGCGCCGGGGCGCAGCCCCGGCCTACAGGTTAAACGCTTCGCGTCGCCACCGCCGGCGGCACCGCGGCGGCGCGCCGGGCGGGGCCGAACACCGCGAGCTGCCCCAGCAGCCACAGCGCCACCGCGCCCACCGGCAGGTACGCCAGCGGCAGCCGCGGCAATTCGTACTTGCCCATCAGCAGCTGGTTGATGCCGTAGGCCAGCAGCATGCCCAGCGCGATGCCGATGGTGGCCAGCAGGAAGTTCTCGGTCTGGAAGTAGCGCAGGATCTGCCCGCGGGTGGCGCCCAGCGCCCGGCGGACGCCGATCTGCTTGGTGCGCTGCTGCACCCAGAAGCTGGCCAGGCCGACGATGCCCAGCGCGGTCACTACCAGCAGGGCAGCGATCACCGCGACCAGCAGCCAGACCATGGCGCGATCCTGGCGGTAGTAGTCGGAACGCAGCTCCTCCATCGACTTGGTGTTGTCGGTCAGGATGATGCGGTTCGGGCCATTGCGCTCAAGCGCGGCGACGGCAGCCTTCAAGGTCTCGGCGCGACGCCCCGGATCCGTGCGCAGCAGGTAGTTGCCGCCCACCGAATACGGCACCTTGATCGGGAAGATCATCGAATACTCGTGCGCGGCCGGGCCTCCAAAGTCGCTCGGGCGCACAAGGTGGTCGACGACGCCGACGATCCTGATCGGATTGTCACCCCAGCTGTAGAACGTTTTGCCCACGGCGTCCTGGCCGGGGAACAGCTTGTCGGCCATGCTGCGGGTGATGATCACCGAGGGAATCGACACCTTGCTTCCCGGGGCATCCAGGGTCGCCCAGTCGATGAACTCGTCGGGCGTGAACTTGCGGCCACCCACCAGCTTGAGCCCGAGCGTATCGACGAACTGGTCTTCACCCATGTAGACGGTCGCGCTCAAGGTCGGCTGCTTCTGGTCCTTGGTCATGTTCACCGAGGTGTTCCAGGACGAGTTCACGAATGGCACCTGGTTGGTGACGGTCGCGGCCTTGACGCCCGGAAGTCCACGGAGCGCGGCGAGGTCGCTCTGGGTCAGCGCGGCGGCGTTTTCATCCTCGCCGATGCCGGTCAGCTGCACGCGCACGACCTGGTCCTCGGCGACGCCGCTGACCAGGCTGATCCGCTCGATGCGGTTGCCGATCAGGAACAGGGCATTGCAGACGATGGCGCAACTCAGCGCGATCTCCAGCACGATCAGCGCGGCCGCGGTCTTGTGGCGCAGCAGGGTGGATAGGATGGGGCGGATGTCCATGGTGGTTCTCCGTTTTGCTTTGCTTCTTCCCCGCTTGCGGGGGAAGGCCGGGATGAGGGTGCGTCCGTGCGCGATGTTGTTTGTGTGCTTGGGGAGGGCTGGCTTCGGTTTGCCCCCACCCCAGCCCTCCCCGCAGGCGGGGGAGGGGGTGAATGTCACTGCGACTTGAGCTGCATCGCGGGGGAGATCTGCATCGCGCTCCATGCCGGCAGCAGCCCGGCCAGCAGGCTGGCGACGACGGCGAGTACGAACGTCGTCAGCAACATCAGCGGATCGAGGTGCGCGAGTTCGGCGTAGCTGGCCGGCTGCTGCCGCACCGCCCACAGGCCGAGCCACGCCAGTCCGAGGCCGACGATGCCGCCGGCGACGCCGACGGTGCCGGCTTCGACCAGGCACTGGATGAAGATCTCCCGGCGCGAGGCGCCCAGCGCGCGACGCACGCCGATCTCGCCACCGCGGCGCAGGAACTTGGCCAGTAGCAGGCCGACCGTGTTGATCAGGCACACCAGCAGGAAGCCCAGCGCCAGCCACACCTGCAGGCGCACGTCGCTCGGGACCACCTTGTTGAAGTCCAGCCATTCCATCACGTTGCGCAGTTTCACGTTGGTCGGACGCTCGTAGCGGCCGCTGGCGCGCTGCTGGTCGGAATAGTTGACCAGGTACTGCTTGTAGGCAGCTGCCTTTTCGGGCGTATCGAGCTGCACCCAGTACTGGATCCAGACGCAGTCCGCATGCAGGCCGGTGTTGCCTTCCGGATCGTTGTTGCCCGAATCGCCCCAGCAATCCATGCTGCCGTTCTGGCCCATCTTCAGGTCGCGCGACGTCGAGAACGGCAGGAATACCTGTTCCAGCGCGCCGAAGCGGTCGCTGTTCATGTCGTAGAACCGCGGCGTCGGCCGCCATTCGTCGAGGACGCCGACAATCCGGAAGTCGGTCTTGTCGACACGCAGGGTCTTGCCGACGCTGTTGCCGCCGCCGAACAGCTTGTCGTTGAGCGCCTTGGCGATCACCGCGACGCGGTCGTGCTTGTCGTCCTCGGTGCTGGTCCAGCCGCTTCCGAACAGGAACGGCATGTCGAACATCGGGAAGATATCAGCCGAGGTGTAGCGCGCGTCGGCATAGAAGGGCGTCATGCCCTGCAGTTGCGGGGTGATGGCGACGCTGCCGCCGGTCATCATCGCCTGGCGATCGCCGCGCTTGTCGTGCAGCAGGGTCTCGGCATCGAGGCGGGTTAGCTGCGCGGCGGGTTCGTCGCCGGGAGTGAAGCCGGTCATGCCTTCCGGAGCGAGCTGCGGGTAGAACAGCACGCCGCTCCGGGTCGGCACGGGATCGCCGGAAAGTATGTGGAACACCGTCAGCGTGGTCATGCTGGCGCCGATGCCCAGCGCGATCGCCAGCACCATCAGCGCGGTCAGCGCCTTGTTGCGCCTGAAGCTGCGCAGGGCGAGGTTGAGGTAGTAGGTGAACATGGCGAGCTCCGTGGGGTGGGTCTCGGCCCACCATTGACATGAGAAATGTCGTCGTCGATTGCGTCGTATGGAGCGGGTGGGCCGCGATCCGCCCTATGGGGTGGTGGACGTAATGGCGTTCGCGCGCGCAGTCTCCGCCGCCCGTGCCAGGCTCGGCTGCACCGAGATGTCGGTCGCCATGCCGTCGACGATGTGGACGTTGCGCTGCGCGCGCGCGGCCAGCTCCGGGTCGTGGGTGACCATGACCACGGTGGTGCCCTGCTCGTTGATGTCCTCGATCAGCTCCAGCACGCTGCGCGCCATCTGCGAGTCGAGGTTGCCGGTGGGTTCGTCGGCCAGCAGCAGGCGGGGACTGCCGGCCAGCGCGCGCGCGATCGCCGCGCGCTGCTGCTGGCCGCCGGAGAGTTCGGCCGGGAAGTGCTTCATGCGCGAGCCGAGGCCGACCATGGCAAGCGAATCCTCGATCCGCAGCTTGCGCTCGTTGGCCGGCATGCCGCGGTAGCGCAGCGGCACGTCGCAGTTGTCGAACAGGTTGAGGTCCGGGATCAGGTTGAAGCTCTGGAAGATGAAACCGATCTTCTGGTTGCGCAACTTGCTGCGCGCGTCGTCCGAGAGGCCGCTGACGTCTTCGCCATCGAGCCGGTACTCGCCGCCGGTGAACGACTCCAGCAGGCCGGCGATGTTGAGGAAGGTGGTCTTGCCGGAGCCCGATGGCCCGGTGACGGCGACGAACTCGCCGTCCTTGACGTGCAGGTCGAGCGAGCGCAGCGCGTGCGTCTCGACCAGTTCGGTGCGGTAGACCTTGGTGACCTGGCGCATGTCCAACATGGCAATCGTTCCTTGTGGCAAAGGGGGGAGGATCAGCGGATGCGGAAACGGGGATGGAACGCCGCGGCCGGCAGGTAGTCGTGCATGAGCCCGACGCGGCGCGCCCGTGCCCCGCCGTTGGCGCTTGCCGGGCCGCACCCGACGTCGCGGCCGAGATCGAAGTCCAGCAGCTGCGACAGCCGCAGCGGCACCGCGTCGGTGAGGTCCTGGGGGGTCCAGCGCAGGTCGAACGGATAGCCGTACGCGGGGAGTGGTCTTGTCGCGTTCATGTTCAATCTCCTGAGATGCGGACACGTTCGGCCTTGCCGAACTGGTCGGTACCCGAGACGACGATGCGATCGCCGGCCTTGAGCCCGGAAATGATCTCGACCTCGCCCAGGCTGCTGACACCGGCCTGGATCGGGCGGCGCTCGGCGCTGCCGTCGTTGACGACCCATGCGTAGCGGCCACCGTCCTGTTCCAGGAACGGACCACGCTCGACCTTGAGCACGTTGTGGCGCGTATCGAGCACGATGCGCGCCGACAGGCGCTGGTTCTGGCGCAGCCCCGGCGGCTGCCTGCCTTCGGCGAAGCGCAGGCGGGCATTGACCTCGCCGTTGACGACTTCCGGCGATACCGCGGACACCTCGGCCGGGTAGGTCTTGCCGTTGCTGGCGATCTGCGCGGGAATGCCGATGCCAAGGTCGCGGGCGAAGCTCTCCGGCACCTTGATCTCGACCTCGAACTTGCTCAGGTCGACCACGCTCAGGACCGGCCCGTTGGCCACCACGCTGGTGCCCTGCGGCACCTGCACCTGGCCGACCTGGCCGTCGAACGGCGCGCGCAGGGTCAGCGCATCGACCTGGCGCTGGAGTTCGGTGACCACGGCGCGCTGGCGGTCTGCAAGCAGTTTCTTGTTGCGGCTGTCGAGGCCGGCGCCCTCGCCCTGCAGGACGAAATCCTTGCGCGCGGCGGCCAGTCCCAGGTCGGCCTTCTTCAGCTCGTCCTGGGCCTTGGCCAGCTCGTTCTGCGAGACCGCGCCGCCCTCAAAGGCGCGCTGGTAGCGCTCCAGGTCGCGCTCCGCGGCCGTGCGGTCGATCCCGGCCTGGTCGAGGGCCTTGCGTGCGTTGGAGCGGGTCAGCTGGGCATCGAGCACGGCGCGGCTGGCCTCGGCCTCGAGGCTGGCGAGGCTGGACTGCTCCTGCACCAGTTTGCTGCGCAGCTCCGGGCTGTCGATCACCGCCAGCGGCTGGCCCTGCTTCACCGCGTCGCCGGCGACGACCTGCAGCGTGACTGTGCCGCCGGCGATCGCGTACAGGATCGGGCTGTTGGCGGCGATTACGCGGCCGTCGGCGGAAATGTCGCGGACCAGGTCGCCGCGCTTGACCTCGGCGATGCGCAGGCGCGAGGCGTCGAACGAGCGCCCGCCGCCGCTCCAGCCGACGACCACCCAGCCAACGAGCAGCAGCAGGACGACGGCGGCGATGCCGCCGATGAGCCAGGGCTTGCGGCGCTGCAAGGGCGAACGCGCAGAGGACAGGATCTGGTCCTGTCCCGAGGTGTCGGCGATGCGGGAACGGCTGTCCATGGATGGGGCGGGTCCGGGAAGGGGCGATCGTTACCCTTTCCTGACGCAATCCTCGTGCCAAACGCAACTCCATGATGTATAAATGGATTTCCGCAGGAGAAAGTGTCCGCGCGGACACTTTCCGCGTCCGCGCGGACGCTTGTCCGGGGTTTTGCCGTTTACACTGGCGACCCTCGGAAATCATCCCGTAGGAGCGGCTTGCAGCCGCAAGCTCTTGCCAGTTCGTCTGTAGGAGCGACGGAAGTCGCGACGCTCCCGTGCGCAGTCGCGACTTCCGTCGCTCCCACATGAACGAAGCGCAAGAGCTTGCGGCTGCAAGCCGCCCATACCGTCCACAACACAGGGCAATCTATGTGCGGCATCGTCGGCGCGATCGCGGATCGCGATGTGGTTCCCGTCCTGATCGAAGGGCTCAAGCGGCTTGAATACCGCGGCTACGATTCGGCAGGCATCGCCGTGGTCGGCGATGGCGACATCCGCCGGGTGCGCCGCACCGGGCGCGTAGCCGAGATGGAGTCCGCCGCGGCAGCGGAGGGATTCCACGCCGACCTCGGCATCGGCCACACCCGCTGGGCCACCCACGGCGGCGTCACCGAGCTCAACGCCCACCCGCACGTCAGCCACGGCGTGGCGCTGGTGCACAACGGCATCATCGAGAACCACGAACAGCAGCGCGAGCGCCTGCAGGAACTGGGCTACGAGTTTGAATCGCAGACCGATACCGAAGTCATCGCCCACCTGATCCACCATTATCTCGGGCAGGGCGACGACCTGCTGGCTGCGCTGCAACGCGCGGTGCGGGACCTCGACGGCGCCTATGCGCTGGCGGTGGTCAGCCGCAAGGAACCCGGGCGCATCGTCTGCGCGCGCATGGGCTGTCCGCTGCTGGTCGGCCTGGGCGAGGGCGAGAATTTCATCGCCTCCGATGTCTCGGCGATCGTGCAGGCCACGCGCCGGGTGATCTTCCTCGAGGAGGGCGACACCGCCGAGGTGACGCGCGACCGGGTGCGTGTGTTCGATGCCGAAGGCGCGCCGGTCGAGCGCGAGGAATATCTTTCGGGCGTCTCGCTGGCCTCGCTGGAACTCGGCCCGTACCGGCATTTCATGCAGAAGGAAATCCACGAGCAGCCGCGCGCGCTTAGCGACACCATCGAGGCGATCATGGATGCCAACGCCTTCAGCGCGGAGCTGTTCGGGAAGGACGCCGAAACGGTGCTGCGCGAAATCGAAGGCGTGCAGATCCTTGCCTGCGGTACCAGCTACTACGCCGGCATGACCGCGCGCTACTGGCTGGAAGCGATCACCGGACTGCCGTGCAGCGTCGAGATCGCCAGCGAATACCGCTATCGCACCGCGGTCGCGAACCCGAAGCATCTCGTCGTCACCATCTCGCAGTCCGGCGAAACCCTGGACACGATGGAAGCGCTGAAGTACGCGAAGTCGCTGGGGCACGACAAGACCCTGTCGATCTGCAACGTGCCCGAGAGCGCCATCCCGCGCGCCAGCCGGCTGGTGTTCTATACCCGCGCCGGAACCGAGATCGGCGTCGCGTCCACCAAGGCCTTCACCACCCAGCTGGCCGCCCTGTTCACGCTGGCCGCGACCATCGCCAAGCTGCAGGGCCGCCTGCCGGAGGAGCAGGAAGCCGGGTACATCGAAGCGCTGCGACACCTGCCCGGCAGCGTGCAGCATGCGCTCAACCTCGAGCCGCAGATCGTGCTGTGGGCCGAGCGCTTCGCGCAGAAGGAGCACGCGCTGTTCCTGGGGCGTGGCGTGCATTATCCGATCGCATTGGAGGGCGCGCTCAAGCTCAAGGAAATCTCCTACATCCACGCCGAGGCCTATCCCGCTGGCGAGCTCAAGCACGGCCCGCTGGCGCTGGTCGACGCCGACATGCCGGTGGTGGTGATCGCGCCCAACGACAGCCTGCTGGAGAAGGTGAAGTCCAACATGCAGGAAGTACGCGCGCGCGGTGGCGAACTGTTCGTGTTCACCGACCAGGACAGCAATTTCAGCGAATCGGAGGGCGTGCACGTGATCCGCACCCCACGCAACGTCGGCGTGCTCAGCCCGATCGTGCACACCATCCCGGTGCAGCTGCTGGCCTACCACACCGCGCTGGCGCGAGGCACGGACGTCGACAAGCCGCGCAACCTGGCCAAGTCGGTGACGGTGGAATAACCGGTTTGCGCGGACGCCAAAGACGTTGCCGTTGTAGGAGCGACGTGAGTCGCGAGCTTTTTCGCCCAGCCCAATGCTCGCGACTTACGTCGCTCCTACAGTCAGTACGTGACCCTCCGCCGCCCGCATAATCTCCCTGTGCGCAAGATCCTGCACATCGACATGGACGCTTTCTACGCCTCGGTCGAGCAGCGCGACGATCCGTCGCTGCGCGGCCGGCCGGTGGTGGTGGCGTGGCGCGGCGCGCGCTCGGTGGTGTGCGCCGCGTCCTACGAGGCACGCAAGTTCGGCGTGCGGTCGGCGATGCCGGCGGTGCGTGCCGAGCGGTTGTGCCCGGACGCGGTGTTCGTGCCGCCGGACTTCGCGCGCTACAAGGCGGTATCGCGGCAGGTGCGCGGGATCTTCCTGCGCCACAGCGACCTGGTCGAACCGCTATCGCTGGACGAGGCCTACCTCGACGTCACCGCAACGAGGATCCCGTCCCCGAGCGCGACCGCGACGGCCGAGGCGATCCGCGCGCAGATCCGCGAGGAAACCCGGCTGACCGCGTCGGCCGGCGTCGCACCGAACAAGTTCCTGGCCAAGATCGCCTCGGACTGGAACAAGCCCGACGGCGTGTTCGTGGTCAGGCCGGCGCAGGTGCATGCTTTCCTGACGCCGCTGCCGGTGGGGCGGATCCCGGGCGTCGGCAAGGTAATGGAGAAAAAGCTGGCCGAGCTGGGCGTGGCCACCGTCGGCGACCTGCGCGCGGTGCCTGCCGAAGAGCTGGAAGCCCGTTTCGGCAGCTTCGGGCGTCGCCTGCACCTGCGCGCGCAGGGCATCGACGAGCGCGCGGTGCAGCCGGACCAGCCGGTGCAGTCGATTTCCGCCGAGGACACCTTCGAGCGCGACCTGCTGCTGGATGAACTCGAGCCGGCAATCGTCAGGCTGGCGGAAAAGGCGTGGCCGGCGACGCGCAAGACCGAGCGCATCGGCCGCACCGTGGTGCTCAAGCTCAAGACCGCGCAGTTCCGCATCCTGACCCGCAGCTTCACGCCTGATGCGCCGCCGGCGTCGCTGCAGCAGTTCACGACGATCGCGCTGTCGTTGCGCGGGCGGGTGGACTTGCCGGCGCAGACGCGCTACCGCCTGGTCGGCGTCGGGCTATCCGGATTCCGCGAGCGCGAGGAGCTCGATACGCAGGGCAGCCTGTTTGGCGGGGATGTCCTGTAGGCGTGAAACAACCCCTTCCCCCGCTTGCGGGGGAAGGTTGGGATGGGGGCGCGAGCGCAGCGAGCATGCTTTTCCGCACTGGATATTGCGGCATGGTGGGGCCTCGACGGCTCCGTCGCCCCCACCCTGACCCTCCCCCGCAAGCGGGGGAGGGGATGAGCAGGCGGAGAGGGGATGAAGCCGTTCAGCGCGCTGGTGTCCAGCGCAATGCGAGGCCGAACTCGCGCCCGGGCTGGTTGTACCAGGCCACCGTTTCATAATCGCGATCGAAGACGTTGGTGACGCGCGCATCGAGCGTCCAGTCGGCATCGAGCGCATACGACAGGCGCAGGTCGAAGGTGGCATGGCCGCCGAGACGGTCGGTGTTGGCGGCATCGTCGTAGCGATGTCCCGAGCCGTTGACCGTGGCGCCGACGCGCCAGGCGCCGAAGCTGCGGTCGAGATCGATGCGGCCGGTATCCTGCGCGCGTCGCGCCAGCAGCCTGCCTGCGTTGCCGCCGCCGCTGCGGTTGCGCGGATCGACATGGCTGAGCTGGGTGGACAGGGCCCAGCCGGCGAGCGTGGTGTCGATGGTGAGCTCGACGCCGCGGATGCGCGCCTTGTCGATGTTGTTGGGCAGGAAGATCGACGAATCATAGGAAATCAGTTGGTCGACCCGGGTTTCGTAGGCGTTGAGCGTCCAGTTCCAGCGCTGCGCGCGGCGGGCGATGCCGAGGTTGAAGCTCTTCGACTTCTCCGGGCGCAGGTCCGGGTTGCCGAAGAACGGGTAGTACAGGTCGTTGAAGCTCGGCGCCTTGAAGCCGGTCGCGTAGCTCGCATTCAGGCCGAACCCGTCGCCGAATCTGAAACCCCAGCCGAGGCTGCCGGTGTCGTGCCGCCCGAATTGCTCGTTGTCGTCGCGGCGCAAGCCGGCCTGCAGCCGCTGTGCACCGAGCCGGCCCTGGTATTCGACGAACGCGCCGGTGCTGTCGCGCGAGGTCACGGCGTAGTCGGTATCGCTGTCGATGGCATCCTTTTGCCAGTCGGCACCCAGGGTCAGCAGCTGGCCCTGGGCCATGTCGAGGTCGAGCTGCGCGGAGGCGGTGTCGCGGCGGGTATCGAAATGTCCGACTTCGCTGCGTGTGCCGGCGTGGTCGTTGAAGGCGTTGTCGGATTTGTCATCGGCGCGCCCGACCTGCGCGGTGAAGCGGGTGCGCCGGGACGGCGTCCACAGCAGCTTGCCGCCAACCACCTGCTGCACGTTTTCGGCCTCATTGCCGCCGTAGATGCTGCCGTCGAACTCGTTGAAGGAGTCGGCGCGCAGTGCGCTGCCTTCAAGCTTGAGCGTGTCGCCGATCGAAATCCCGCCGCGCAGGTTGAGGGACGCATTGCGGTAGCCGTCGCGGTCGGACTCGTCGACGAAGCAGCCGGCCCCGAACGGCGCTCCGGCCGCCGAAGCGGTGCCGCGGCAGGCATTGATGCCGTCGGTGCGCTGCCAGGCGGCGTCGACGCCGAACCAGCCGCGCGCACCGCTGCCGCCGATGCCGGCGCTGGCCTCGCGCAGGCCGTGGCTGCCGATGCCGACGCGCATGCGCGGCGTGAATGCGCCCTGGTCGCGGCGGGTGAAGATCTGGATCACGCCGCCGATCGCCTCCGAACCGTACAGGCTGGAGCGCGGGCCACGCACGATCTCAATGCGCTCGATCTGGTCGACCGGGATGTCCTGGAACGCGGCCAGCCCGGCGGTAGCCGAGCCGATGCGGATGCCGTCGACCAGCACCAGGACGTGGTCGGCTTCGGTGCCGCGCAGGAACACGGTGCCGAGCTTGCCCATTCCGCCGGAATTGCCGATATCGATGCCGGCGCGGCCGCGCAGCAGCGCCGGCAGGCTGCGTGCCTGGCTGCGCTCGATTTCGTCGCGGTCGATGATCTGGGCGGGGAACAGGCTGTCGGCGAGCGCCACCTCGGTGCGGGTGGCGGTGACGAGGACCTGGTCCAGCTCGGTGGCGGTGTCGTCCTGGGCCAATGCGAGCGTTGGCGAGAGCAGGGGGCCGGCAATGGCCAGCGCAAGGATTCGGATTTGCATGGATGTCTTCTCCATCGCGCGCACCCACGCACGCGATAAACGTTGGGATGAAGTCACGAGGAGAAGAGAGCCGGCTGCAAGACCGGTGCTGGAAGCATGCGCCGGCATCGCCGCCGCAACGCCCTCCGCGCCGCAACCAGTCGACTCCGTGGCCGGTCTCCGGACTTGCGGGTTGGAGTCGATGACTCCGGCCGCGGCGCCTTCCCGTACGCCCCCGGGGGAGCGTGCAAGCCGTGGAGGCTTGCCAGGACAGTGGCAGATGCGTTGGCGCGACTCGCTTACCGTTGCGGGGGCAGTGCCGGAATGATCGAGTCGCGCTGCGGATGCAGCATGGACCCGATGTCACCGGCTTCCCGTTTCAACCCGGTCGCAGGACGCGACCGGATCACCACGAAGCGCAGCGATTGTACGCGATCGGGCAGGCAAGGGCGCCAGTGGCCTGCCTAGATGGAATCGTCAGGCGGCTCGGCCGGCGACAGCCGGGGCATCATGGTCGTCTTGACCGGCGCCGCGGCCGGGCGGTTGCGCGGCGGCGGCAGGTCGGCGATCGCCGCTTCGGCTGCTTCCACCAGCTGCGTGCGGCGCTCACTGGGTACTTCCTGCCAATGGCAGTCGCACAGCGCGCCCTCGAGTGCGTACAGCAGGTTGAGGCTGGGCTTGAAGCCGGCGCGCTTGACGCGCATGAAGGCTTCGATCGGTCCGGCTTCGGCCAGTTCCTCGGGCGTATGCAGGCCGACCTGGCGCAGCCATGCCGCGCTCTTCGGGCCGATATTGCGGAGCTTCAGCGGGGTGATCACGAGCGACCCTCCGCGACCGGTCCGTACGCGCACGATTGCAGCCGCGCATCCGGGCACATCCGGCAATCCCGCTCGCGGGCGTGCAGGCCATTGACGTCGTTTGGACCGATGTTGCGCAGCATCATGGACTCGCTACCCCAGCGATTGCACGAAGATACGTGCGATTTCCCCGATCCCCCTCTCATCTTCAACGTCGAAACGAGCCAAATCCGGACTATCGAGGTCGAAAACCCCGATCAGTGCGTTGTTTCCGCCGCCGGGCGCATATAGCGGCACCACCAGTTCGGAACGCGAGGCCGAGTCGCAGGCGATATGGTCGGCGAAGGCATTGACGTCGTCCACGCGCTGGATCCGCCCGGTGCTTGCCGCGGCGCCGCACACGCCCTTGTCGAGCGGGATGCGGATGCAGGCCGGCAGGCCCTGGAACGGGCCGACCACCAGCTCCCTGCCATCGAAGAAATAGAACCCGACCCAGTTGAGCCCGGGCAGCGCGTGGTACACCAGCGCCGACAGGTTGGCGGCGTTGGCGATGCGGTCCGATTCGCCGGCGACCAGCGCCCGCGCCTGTTCGGCCAGCTGGGCGTACTGCTCCGGCTTGTCGCCGGAAAGGGCGTTTGCAGTGAACATGGCGGCAGTTTAGCAGCGTGCGCGGCGGCGGCTTACCATGTGGGCATCGGGAGGAAAGCCATGGATTTTTCGAGATGCGCGGACGCGCCGCGCCTGGAAACCAACGGGGCATGACGCAGCCAGGCGTGCATCAGGCCGGGGTCTATGTCACCGGCACCGACACCGGTATCGGCAAGACGCTGGCCAGCACGACGCTGCTGCACGCGCTGCGCGCGCGTGGCCTGCGTGCGATCGGGATGAAGCCGGTCGCCAGCGGCTGCGAGCGCATCGACGGCGCGTGGTGCAACGACGATGCATTGGCGCTGCTGGAGGCCAGCGATCCGCGCCCGGATTACGCGGACCTCAATCCCTTTGCATTGCCGGCCGCGACCGCGCCGCAGCTGGCGGCACGCGATGCCGGAATCGAAGTCGCGTTGACGCCACTGCTGGACGCGCATGCGCGGCTGGCGGCACGGGCCGATGTCGTTGTGGTCGAAGGCGTCGGCGGCTGGGCCGCGCCGCTGGCGGACGACTTGGAACAGGCCGACCTGGTGCGTGCGCTCGACGTCCCGGTGGTGCTGGTGGTCGGGCTGCGGCTGGGCTGCCTGAGCCATGCGCGGCTGACCGCGCGCGCGGTCACGGCCGATGGCTGCCGCCTGGCGGGTTGGATCGGCAATGGCGTCGATCCGGAGTTCGATCGTCTCGACGATTACATCGGCCTGCTGCGTGCCGCACTGCCGGCGCCATGCCTGGGCGTGCTGCTGCATGGGCGTCCGTCGGATCCGCAGCAACTCGCCTCCCGCCTGAGTCTGCCACCGAAGCTGTTGTAGGAGCGGCTTATAGCCGCGAGCTTTTACCGTTGAAGCCGAGGAGCTCGCGGCTACAAGCCGCACCTACGGGCTCAGCCGTGCCCAGGCTGCGGCGGCGGCAGGCGATTTGCCTCGGATTCGTCGGCCGATGCTTCCATCGCGGCTTCGCGGTCGTGTGCGTGGTCGCGCGCCAGGTACAGGTAGAACGCCGGCAGCACGAATAGCGTGAACGCGGTGCCGATCGACATGCCCGAGGCGATCACCACGCCCATCGAGAAGCGCGCCGCCGCGCCCGGGCCGCTGGCGAGCAGTAGCGGGACCATCGCGAACACCAGCGCGGCCGTGGTCATCAGCACCGGACGCAGGCGGATGCCGGTGGCCTGCTCGATCGCTTCGCGCTTGCTGAGGCCCTGTTCGAGCTGCAGCTTGTTGGCGAACTCCACGATCAGGATGCCGTGCTTGGAGATCACGCCGACCAGGGTCACCAGGCCGACCTGGGTGTAGATGTTGATGCTCATGCCCGGGAAGGCTTCGATCCCCTGCATGCCGAGGATGCCGCCCAGTATCGCCAGCACGTTGAGTACCAGCAGCGCCCCACAGATCGCCATCGGCACCGTGATCAACATGATCAGCGCGTCGCGGAAGCTCTCGAACTGCGCCGACAGCACCAGGAAGATGATGATCAGCGCGAACGCCAGCGTCACCAGCATCGCCGAGCCTTCCTGCTTGAACTGGCGCGACTCCCCAGCGTAGTCGACACCGTAACCCTGCGGCAGCGCTTCCTTGGCGGCCTGCTCCAGGATCGACAGCGCCTCGCCCTTGCTAACGCCGGGCCGCGGCGCGAAGGTGATGCCCACCGAATTCAGCTGCTGGAAGCGGCTGAGCACCTGCGGCTGCGCGCTTTCCTTCAGGGTGACGATGGTCGACAGCGGAATCAGCTTGCCGTCGCGGGTCCGGGTGTAATAGTCGCCGAGCTGCGTCGCGTTGAGGCGGTCGGCGCGCTGCACCTGCGGGATCACCCGGTAGGACCGGTTCTGCATCGCGAAGCGGTTGGCATAACCGCCAGACAGCATCGCCGACATGTCCGCCGATAGCGTGCGCATGTCGATGCCGAGCGTGGCCGCCTTGTCGCGGTCGATCTGCACCTCGATCCTCGGCTTGTCGATCTTCAAATCCTTGTCGAGGAAGATGAAGCGCTTGCTCGCGCGCGCCTTTTCCAGCACCGTGTCGGCCAGTTCCTGCAGCTGCTGCAGCGAACCGATGCCGTTGATGATGAACTCGGCGCCACCGCCACCGCCGCCCGCGCTCGGAAGTGCCGGCGGAATCAGTGCGAAGATGTTCAGGCCGGTGATCTGCGAGATCTTCGGCTGCAACTCCTGCTCCAGCACTTGCTTGGTCGAGCGCGAGCGTTCGCTCCAGGGCTTGAGCACGAAGCCCGCCATCGCGCTGTTGCTTGCACCGCCGCCGCCGCCGAAGCCACCGTTGAACAGGAAGAAGTTGTCGACCTCGGGCGTGTCCTTGCCGATCTGGGTGAGTTCCTTGGTGTAGCGTTCGACATAGTCGAGCGTGGCATAGGGGTCGGCGCTGCCGATCGAGAAGATGAAGCCCTGGTCCTCGGCCGGCGCCGGCTCCTTGGGCGCCTGCAGGTACAGGAAGGCGCAGGAGACCAGCACGATCGCGCCGAACACCGCGATCACGCCCTTGGTGTCCAGCGCCCCGTGCAGCTTGCGCTGGTAGCCTTCGCGCAGCCAGTCAAAGCGGTCATCGAGCCAGGCTTCGAGCCTGCCCTTGCCGCCGCCGTTGGCATGCGGCTTGAGCACCTTGGCGCACATCATCGGCGTCAGGGTGAGCGCGATGATGCCCGACAGCAGCACCGCGCCGGCCAGGGTGAAGGCGAATTCGGTGAACAGCACGCCGGTCAATCCGCCCTGGAAGCCGATTGGCAGGTATACCGCGATCAGGGTGGTGGTCATCGCCACTACCGGCCACGCCAGTTCGCGTGCGCCGCGGATCGCGGCGGCATGCGGTTTCATGCCCTCCTCGATGTGGCGGTGGATGTTCTCCAGCACGATGATCGCGTCGTCGACCACGATCCCGATCGCGAGCACCATCGCCAACAACGTGAGCAGGTTGATGGTGAAGCCCATCAGCAGCATCAGGAACATCGCGCCGACCAACGACAGCGGCACTGTCACTGCCGGGATCAGCACGCTGCGCAGCGAGCCCAGGAACAGGAAGATCACCACGATCACGATGATCACCGCCTCGATGATGGTTCGCACCACCTCGTTGATGGCGTCCTGGATCGACTTGGTGCTGTCGTAGGGGATCGTGGCCTTGATGCCCTGCGGCAGCTGCGGGACGATTTCGTTGTCCCATGCCTTGCGCACGTCCTGGATCACTTCCAGCGAGTTGGCGTCGGGCGCCACGAAAATGCCCATGAAGGTCGCCGCCTGGCCGTTGATGCGCACCGAGGTGCCGTAACTCTCCGAGCCCAGTACCACGTCGGCGACATCGCCCAGGCGCACGATGGCATCGTCCTTTTCGCGCACCACCAGCTTGCGGAATTCTTCCGGCGAACGCAGGTCGGTGCGCGCGGTCAGGTCGACCGAGACCATCTGCCCTTTGGTCGAGCCCAGCGCCGAGAGCACGTTGTTGTTGCGCAGCGCCGCGTATACGTCGCTGGCAGTGACGCCCAGCGCGGTCATGCGATCGGGCTTGAGCCACACGCGCATCGCGAACGAGCCCGCGCCGAGGATGTCCGCGCGCTGCACGCCGGGTATCGTCGCCAGCTTCGGCTCGACCACTCGCGTGAGGTAGTCGGTGATCTGGTTGTTGTCGAGTACGTCGCTGGCGAAGGAGACGTACATCGCCGCGATCTGCTCGCCTTGCTGCAGTTCGACCACCGGGTCCTCGGACTCGGCCGGCAGCTGGCTGCGCAGCTTGTTGACCTTGGCCGCGATCTGGGTCAGCGCCTGGTTGGGATCGTAGCCCAGGCGGATGTAGGCCTGGATGGTGCTGACACCGGCGGAGCTGCTGGAGGTGAGGTAGTCGATGCCTTCGGCGCTGGCGACCTCGCGCTCCAGCGGCGTGGTGATGAAGCCCTGGATCAGCTCGGCATCGGCGCCGAAATAGGTGGTGCTGACGTTGACCACCGCGTTTTGCAGTTCCGGATACTGGCGTACGTTCAAGTCGGTGCCGGCGCGCAGGCCGAACAGCAGGATGAACAGGCTGACGACGACTGCCAGCACCGGCTTGTTGATGAAGATGTCGGTGAATTTCATCCGGTGGCTCCCCCTTTCCCGCGTGCGGGAAAGGGCTGGGGTAGGGGTGGCCCGGCTCAGCAGGTCCGACGGTCGGGTCCGACGCTCAGCGGTTCTGCACTTGCGGATTCGCCTCGGCTTCCGGCTGCACCTTGTTGTTGATCGTCACCACCGCGTCGTTGCGCAGTTTCAGCAGGCCGCTGGTGACCACGCGTTCGCCCGGCTTCAGCCCGTCGAGCACAGCCACCAGGTCGCCGCGCGTGGCGCCGGTCTTGATGAAACGCTGCTTGACCGTGAGCATCGGCTCCGCTGGTTTGCCGTCGGCGATCTTCTCGTCCTTGCCGGCCGATGCCTGCTGGATCACGTATACCGAGTTGCCGTAGGGATTGAAGCTGATCGCGGTCTGCGGGATCACGACCACGCGCTGCGGCTTGCCGATCTCGAAGTCCACCCGCGCGAAAGCCCCGGGCCGCAGCTTGCCGTCTGCATTGCGCAGCGTGGCCTGGACCGCGAAATTGCGGGTGCTGGTATCGACGGCCGGATCGATGGCGGTCACCTTGCCCTCGAAGGTCCTGCCCGGCAGCGCATCGACGCTGGCATGGATGACGCTGCCCTCGGCAACCTGCGCCATGCGCTGTTCGGGCAAGCTGAAGTTGAGATAGATCGGATCGAGCGACTGCAGGTTGACGATCGGGTCGCCGGGGCTGATGAACTGGCCGAGGTTGACCTTGCGGATGCCGAGCACGCCGTCGAATGGCGCGCGCACGGTTTTCTGCGCGATCAGCGCGCGCTGCGCGTCGGCCAGCGCCACGGCACGCGCGGCATCGGTGGCGCGTTGCTCGACGTCGGCCTGCGAGACCAGCCGGTCGCGACCCAGTTCGCGCCAGCGGTTGCGCTGGGTGATGGCCAGGTTTGCGGCAGCCTCGAGCGATTTCAGCGTCGCCAACTCGTTGCTGGAATTCAGTCGCACCAGCACGGTGCCGGCCTTGACCGGTTGCCCGGCATCGAACTCGATCGACTTGACCACGCCGCCAGACTCGGTGGTGACATCGGCGCCGTTGATCGCCACCAGGGTCCCCACGGCTTGTTCGGCGTCGGTCCACTGCGCTTCCCTGGCGGTGTAGTCGCTGATCGCCACCGGTGGCTGCTGCATGTTATCGAAGAACTTGTTGGTGCCGGCGCTGATGATTGCCTTGACCGCGAACACGCCACCGAAGACCACGCCGGCCACCAGCAGCATCCAGAACATGCGCTTGCTCGTCGATGGCATGCGCGTCTTGTCTTGTCTAGGCATCGGAATCTCGGGGGAATGGGGCTTTGGGCGGCGCCGGGATGGCCCGCGATGGCCGTGTGGGGCCGCCGGTGCCGGCCGGTGGTTCGACTGCCGGATGCAGGGTAGGGAGTCCGGGCCGAGGCTCCACGGGCCAATGGTCATGGGCGTCGAGTCGGCCTGGAACACTTGCCCGCGGTCCAGGCGGCGACACACGTCCCGGGCTCAAACTAAACCAGCGGGTGCAGTATATTGAACCGGTTCGGGTATCCGTTCAAGCCTTCTGGACGGTGCCTGGCAGCGGGGCACAAAAAAAGAAACCCGGCAGCGCGAGCTGCCGGGTTTCCGACGCGGGAGAGAGAGCCGCGTGGCCGGTTGCCCGGCCGGAGAGAGACTTACTTGCGCGCCTTGGTGGCGGCCTTGACGGCCTGCTCGGCGTTGGCCTGGACCTTGGCGCTGGCCGACTCGGCCTGGGCCTTGGCGATCTGCGCGATGGCTTCGCTGGTCTTGAGGGTGCGGCCGAACACTTCCTGGCCGGTGCTGACCGTGCGCTCGACGTTCTCGCGCGCGACCTGCACGCCCTTCGGCCATACGGCCTTCAGGCCATCGACGTCACGGGCCTCGGAGACTTCGCCCCAGAAGGCGAATGCGGCGTTGGCGTTTTCCTGGAACGTGGCCAGCTGCAGGCCGAAGACCTTCTCGGCGTTGTCGAGGGCCAGGCGGTTGACTTCGGCGGCGGTGTCGGCGAACTGGCGCGACGCGGCGCTGATCTGCTCGTTGAAATTCTGGTACATGGCGGACTCCTGCTTGGGTGTGCCGGCAGGGAATGCCGGTATTTGTGCGATGCAGCATAGCGCAGGAATTGTTGCAACGCAACATTTCCCGCCCAGGGATCGGTTTTCATTCAGGATCCATAGAAATCAATGACTTGGGCGGCCATCCGTCCTGTAGGAGCGCCCCTGGGCGCGACAGGTATTACCAGTAAGGCCCGGTCGCGCCCAGGGGCGCGCCTGCAAAAGGCCGCTCAGCCGCGGTAGCGGCAGCCCGAGGTGCAGGTCTCGTGCACCACCACCTGGCTGAGCGCAGGCAGGGCGGGCTTCAGGCGCTCCCACACCCAGATCGCCAGCCGCTCGCTGGTCGGGTTGTCGAGCCCCTCGACCTCGTTGAGGTAATGGTGGTCGAGCTGGGCGTACAGCGGCTGGAATGCCGCCTTGATGTCGGCGAAATCCATCACCCAGCCGCTCTCGCTGCCGGGCTCGCCGCTGACATGGATTTCGATCCGGAACGAATGTCCGTGCAGGCGCGCGCACTTGTGCCCATCCGGCACGTTCGGCAGCCGGTGCGCGGCCTCGATGGTGAAACTCTTGAAGATGTCCATGGGCGGACTGGGCTCGATGGTGGCTATGGGTGGACTCGAACCACCGACCCCGGCATTATGAGTGCCGTGCTCTAACCAGCTGAGCTACATAGCCACGGGCCGCTTCAGGTGCCGCGGAGAACCGCGAATTGTCCATGTCGATGCCGCCTGCGTCAATGCAGGCGCCGCGCGCTTGTGGCCCGGTGCCGGGCATGGCAGAGTCGGGGACAGTGGCCACTTGGCCAAATCGATTGCAGGAGTCCGCATCGTGATCGATCCGGACGGTTACCGGCCCAATGTCGGCATCGTGCTGATGCATCCCGACGGCCGCGTCTTCTGGGCGCGGCGCGTGCGCAGGGACGGCTGGCAGTTCCCGCAGGGCGGGATGAATACCGACGAGACGCCGCTTGAGGCGATGTACCGCGAACTGCGCGAGGAAACCGGACTGCTGCCCGGGCACGTCGCGGTGCTGGGCGTGACGCCGGGCTGGCTGCGCTACCGCCTGCCGCAGCGCGCGGTGCGACGCAAGGACCGCATGGTGTGCATTGGCCAGAAACAAGTCTGGTTCCTGCTGCAGTTCACCGGGGGCGACAGCGACCTGCGCCTGGACCTGACCGACAAGCCCGAGTTCGACCACTGGCGCTGGGTCGATTTCTGGTACCCGCTGGAGCACGTGGTCACCTTCAAGCGCGGGGTCTACGCCAATGCCCTGCGCCATCTGGCGCCGTTCGCGCGCCAGATCGCCGGCCAGCAGGCGATCCCGAAGGCACTGGCGGAAACCCGGCACCGGCCAGGCCGGCAGCGTCCGGCGCGGGTGCAGCGCGAAGGATCCACCGGGGGCGAGCGGCAGGGCGGCGGCTCGGGAGCCGGCAAGGCCTGAGACGAAGCACGCGCGCCTCCGGGATTGACAATCATTCTCATTCGTGGCGAAATGGCGTTCGTTCCCGCCCCGGTGCTTTTCCGACTCCCATGTATGTCTGTGTCTGCAATGGCGTGACCGAGCGCGATATCCGCCAGGCGGCCCAGGCCGGCTGCAGCGGCATCGCCGAGCTCACCATGCGTACCGGCTGCGGCGCCTGCTGCGGCAATTGCGTGCCGATGGCGTGCGAGATCCTGGAGGAGGTGCGCGCAGGAAGGCCGGACGACAGCGCCTGCGGCAACGTCGTTGCCTTCCCGCGGATTTCACACGCCGCCTGAGGGCGTCGCACACCAGGGGGGGGAATGCACACGATTCCCGTTTCGCCGCCACCGTGGCGGCGGCGCTAGAGTGTGCCATCGATCCATCGTCGGAGACCGGCCATGCAAGGCGACGCACAGGTCATCAAGTACCTCAACCAGGCGCTCTACAACGAGCTGACCGCGATCAACCAGTACTTCCTGCACGCCAAGATGCTGAAGAACTGGGGCCTGCACGAGCTGGCCAAGCACGAGTACGAGGAATCGATCGACGAGATGAAGCATGCCGATGCGCTGTCCGAGCGCATCCTGTTCCTTGACGGGCTGCCGAACTTCCAGGCGCTGGGCAAGCTGAAGATCGGCGAGAACCCCAAGGAAGTGCTCGAGTGCGACCTGGCGCTGGAGATGGAGGCCATCCCGCTGCTGCGCACGGCGATCGCGCACTGCGAGCAGGTCGGCGATTTCGTCAGCCGCAAGCTGTTCGTTGACATTCTCGCGTCCGAGGAAGATCACGTCGACTGGCTGGAAACCCAGCTTTCGCTGATCGAGAGGGTCGGCGAGCAGAACTACCTGCAGATCAAGATCGACGGCGATAGCGACTGACCGATCGCCGCAGGGCGCCGCGCGACCACGCGATTGCGCGATTGCGCGACTGCCGGCGCGTCAGGCCGAACCGGCCTCGCTGCGCTGCATGGCACGCAGCATCTGCCTGGCGCGCTGGAACTCGTTGGCAATCAGCGCCACCGCGACCGCCGGGCGTTCCAGCGATTGCTGCCGCGCACCGAGTTCGACGCGCTTGGCTGCGGCCGAGAGCGACATGGCGCCCAGGTTGGCGCTGGAGGATTTCAGCGAGTGCGCCGCGTCGCGCAGGCCGTTGAAGTCGGGACCGACGGCTGCGCTCTCGAGCGCCGAGATCAGGCGCGGCGTGTCTTCCAGGAACACGTCGATCAGGCGGTCCACTTCGTCGCCGAGCATGGCGCGCAGCTCGTCCAGGACCTCGTTGTCGATCACGTCCGGCTGGGGTGCGCGAGGCAGGGATGGGGCTGACGGATCAATGGTCATCTCGGGCATCTCGGTTTGCGGAACGGAAGCCGGTGCTTGCTCGGGAGCGATGGCTGTCGCTGCGAGGGTCGCAACATCCGCCGGCTCCTGCGCCGGTACTTCGGCTTCGGCGATCACGGGCGAGGCAGGGTCGGCCGTCTCGTCAGCGGCCGTCCCGTCGTCCGCCGGCACATCCCCGGCGCTTGCCACAGCGGCCTCAGGATTCCACCAGTGGTGCAGGCAGCGCTCCAGTTCGCTGCGCGTCACCGGCTTCGGCAGGTAGTCGTCCATGCCGGCGTCCAGGCATTTCTGGCGATCGCCGGCCATTGCGTTCGCGGTCATCGCCACGATCGGCAGGTGGCGGCCGTCGCCGGCGGCCTCTTCGCTCTCGCGCCAGCGGCGGGTGGCGGTATAGCCGTCCATGACTGGCATCTGGCAGTCCATCAGCACCAGGTCGTAGCGCGAGGCCGACATTCGCATCAGGGCGGCTTCGCCGTTGCTGGCGGTGTCGCAGGTGATGCCCAGCACGCTGAGCAGTCGCTGGCCGACCATCAAATTGACCGGATTGTCCTCGACCAGCAGGACGCGGGCGTTGCGCACGGTGGTGGTGCCCGAGGGCGCAACCACGGCAGCCGTGGTTGCCGCCGCGGCGCGTTGCATGGTATCGGGCGATGCGTTGTCCGGTGCGATGGTCAATGCCGCACGCAGGTCCCCGTCCGGCGCCTGGCGGCTGAGCAGGGTGACGTTGTGCTGCAACTCGTCGGCGACCGGGTCTTCGCCGTACAGGCAGACCAGCCGCAGGTTGCCGTACACGGCCTGGCGGCCGATGTTGCGGTGCAGGGCGACGGCGGTGTTGCGCATCCCGGCCAGGTCGGCGAGCACGATCGAATAGGCCCAAGGCTTGCCCTGGTTGGCCGCTGTGCGCAGGCGGTCGAGCGCTTCCTGGGTGGTTTCCACCGAACTCACGCGCAGGCCCCAGTTGGGCAGCAGCATCGACAGGCGCAGGCGCAGGCGCGGGTCGGCGCTGAGCAGCAGCAGGCGGCCGCCGGAAGCGCCGGTGGTTTCGGCCGGGGCCATGTCGCCATGCACCTTCAGCAGCGGGATCTCGAACCAGAACGTCGCACCGCGCGTGGATTCCGAGTCGACGCCGATGCGTCCGCCCATCAGGTCGATGATGCGCTTGGAAATTGCCAGCCCCAGGCCGGTACCGCCGTACAGGCGGGTAGTCGAAGTGTCGGCCTGGCTGAAGGCCTGGAACAGTCGGCCCTGCGCCTCGACGGGGATGCCGATGCCGGTATCGGTGACCTCGAAACGCAGCTGGTGCTGGGAAGCGGTCTCGCCGATCCGGCGCACGCTGACCGTGACCGCTCCGCGCTCGGTGAACTTCACCGCGTTGCTGACCAGGTTGCCCAGCACCTGGCGCAGGCGCACCGGGTCGCCGCGTACCGGCAGCCGCACCGACGGGTCGAGCTGCAGCGACAGGCGCAGGCCCTTGCTCTGGGCCGGTCGCTCCATCAGCTGGATCACGCCTTCGAGCAGTTCGCGCATGTTGAAGCCGGTCGACTCGAGCTGCAGCTTGTCGGATTCGAGCTTGGAGTAGTCGAGGATGTCGTCGACGATCCGCAGCATCTGCTGCGACGAGGTGTAGGCGGTGCGCACCATCTCGGCATGGTCGGGGGCGAGCTGCGCGTGCATCAGCAGGTCCAGCATCGGCACGATGCCATTGAGCGGGGTGCGGATCTCGTGGCTCATGGTGGCGAGGAACTCGCCCTTGGCCATCACCGCCGATTCGGCGGTGATCTTGGCCTGGCGCAGCTGCTGTTCGAGCTGGGTGTGGCGGTCGAGTTCGCGCTGCAATTCGCCGAGCTCGATCTCGTCGCGGCGCGTGCGGTCCTCGGCCTCGCCCATCTGCCGGTCGCGCTGGCGAAGGGCGATGACGATGCCGATCGACGCGAACACGGTCAGCAGCGCCAGTACCAGGGCGACGCTCAGCCAGGGGCCGTCGAACCCGAACACCGTGAGCATCAGCGTCATCGCGGCGCCGGCGGCCCCGCCCAGCGCCAGCCACCGCAGCATCATGGCCGTGGGGCGCGTGCGGGTTACCTTCATTGTCGATAGCGCCATGCTCACAGCACCGAATGCTGGAAGTCGAAGTCAAGGCCTCCGGCCGCGTGTTGCACCAGGTTGCCCTGGATGTAGTCGACCCCGCTCATCCACAGCGTCGCCGCCGCCTGCGGGTCCTCGACCTGCTGGCCGACCACCTGCAGGCCCAACCGGTGCGCGCGTTCGATCGCGGCGCGCATCTCGTCGCGCACGCCACCGTCGTCGAGCTGGTTCGAGTAGCGCGCCGCGAGGCGCACGAAGCCAAGCGGCAGGCGCGCGATCAGCGCATCGGCCTCGCGGCCCGCGTTGTATTGGCTGAGGCACAGCTGCACGCCGGCCGGCACCATGGCGTTGCAGAATTCCTGCAGCGCCACGGCGTGGACGAGGGCGTCCTCCTGGCGCACGTCGATGACCAGCGACGGTCCGTCGATGCCGGTGCCGGCAAGCGACTCGAGCAGGAAGCCGGCGTAGCCTTCGCGGGTCAGGCTGCGCGGCGACTGGGTGACGAACAGGCGTACCGGGCGGTCCTGGCCAATGCGTTCCTGCATGGTCGCGATCGCCAGTTTCAATACCTGCCGGTCGATTTCGTGCAGCACGCCGGCGGCTTCCGCGGTCGGCAGGATTTCCGCGGCCGTGTGCAGCCCGCCCTCGGCGTCGCGCAGGCGCAGCAGGGTCTGGTATTGCGCCTCGTCGCCGCCGGCGACCGCCACGATCGGCTGGTAGGCGAGCTCGAAGCGGTCGTTGGCCAGGGCATCGTGGATCAGGATGATGCGGTCGGCGTCGGTATCGCCGTCGGGGCTTTCCGGCGGCACGTACGCGGCAATGCCGGCCGGTTCGGTGCGCGCGGCACGCAGCGCCTGTTCCGCCGCGACCAGCGCGCTGCTGGCGTCGTCGAATCCCGTCTGCAGGTCGACATAGCCGACTTGCGCATGCAGGCGCAGGGTTTCGTCCTCGATCTTGATCGGATGCCTGCCGATGCCGTCGCGCAGCGTGCGTGCCCAGGCATGCAGCTCGCCCGGGGCAAGGGTCGGGGCGAATGCCACGAAGGTGTTGTCGTTCAGGCGCGAGACCGGATGCTCGCCGGCGATGCCGCCGAGGTGGCGTCCGGCTTCGGTCAGCGCCGATTCGAGCGCGGCGTAGCCGAAGCGGTCGCGCAGGGCGCGGATGTTCTCGATTTCGACGAAGTACAACCCGCCCGCGGCCTGCGCCGGGATCGCGGAACCCAGGCGCTGCAGCATCGCGGTGCGCGTGTACAGCCCGGTCGCGGGGTTGCGGCCGTCGCCGCTGCGCTGCCTACGTAGCGCGCGCGCGCGCCGTACCCGGCTTTCGACCGCGGCGATCAGGTGCCGCGGCCGCACCGGCTTGGTCAGGAAATCGTCGGCGCCGACCTGCAGCACCTCGAGCTGGCGATCCGGGTCCGGGTCGCCGGTCATGAAGACGATCGGGGTATGCGCGAACGCCGCATGTGCGCGGATCAGGGCCGTGATCTCGGTGCCGTTGAGGCCCGGCATGTGCAGGTCGGTGAGCACCAGGTCGGGCTGGAACTCCTCCATCGCCGCCATGACTTCACTTCCGACCGAAACCACGCGCGCCTGCATGCCGGTGCCGCCAAGCACCGATTCGGCGAACAGGGCCTGGCTGGGGTCATCCTCGACGATCAGCACGCGGTAGGCTGCATCCGCGCCTTCGCCCTGCGGCAGCACCTGCGGCAGCGGCGGTTCGGCCGGCGCGGTCCCGGCATCATCATTGGCCGGAAGGACCGCTTCCGGCGCGTCTTCGCACCAGCGTCGCCAGTACTGCTGCGGCGGGAACTCCGCGCGCACGCCGTCATTGCGCGCCATGGCGGATGCCTTGGCGCCGCTGGATGCTGTCGCGGCAGCGGCTTTCGAAGACGCGGGCACGGATTGGAACTCCCCTGTGGATGCGGCAATTATGCGCACGCACCTCGACACAGCCTACAACGGACTGCACAGTTCGTTCAGGTCACTGCCCCACCGGCGGCTTCAGCCGGGTCGGGGCGTGGGCGCGCGGCGGAACAAACGCCGCCAGACCCACCAGACCAGCAGGGCGAAACCCAGGCTGATCGCGACCGCGATCGCCAGTGCGAGCCATGGATGCGCGAACGCCAGCGCCAGTGCGCCGACCACCACGGCGTCCTCGGTGGCCGAGGCGGTCCAGTTGCTGACCGGCTCGGGCGACGTATTCATCAATGCGCGCGACCCGGACTTGAGCAGGTGGCTGGCCAAGGCCACGCCGGCGCCGGTCGCGAGCATGCCGGCGCCGAGCCGGCCATCCGGCGACAGCGTGGCCGCGGCCAGGAAGGCCCCGGCCGGTACCCGCAGCAGGGTATGCAGCAGGTCCCAGCCCGAATCCACCCCGGGGATCTTGTCGGCGAAGAACTCGACCAGCGCCAGCGTCCCGGATACGCCCAGCACCCATGGCGACGCAGTGACTTCAAGCGCCTGCGGCAGGTCCAGCCAGCCGAAGTAGCCGGCCAGGCCGATGCCGAACACGGTCAGGTAGACGCGGATGCCGGCCAGCCAGGCCAGCAGCACGCCGATCGCGAACAGATGGGCTTCGGTCATCGCGGCTCCTCGGGCTTCGGGGACTTGGCGCGGGGGCACGGGAGGCGGACGCCGCGGCGGGCCTGCATGCGGCGAGGTTAGCGCAGTCGGCGCGGGTTGACTCGGGGAGCGGGGGGTGGCTATACCGTGGCGATGACCGATCCAGCACAGGCGCCGGGGCAGGACCCCGGGCCAGCGACCGACCACGCCCGACCCGCACCGGTGCCGGCGGGTCCCGGCAGCCGGCTGCGGCTGGCGATCTTCGTGCTGGCCCTGGCCTTCGGGGCATGGGGGCTGTGGCGGACGTGGGGGCCGTCCTCGGGGGACCCGGCGGCAGCCACCGGCAGCCAGCGCGCCCGGATCAGCGCGCTCGAACAGCAGGTCGCCACCCTCGGCCGCTCCGACCAGATCAGCCGCGACGCCAATCGCGACCTGCAGGGCACGCTGGCCGAGCGCGATGAGGAGATCGCCAGCCTGCGCGCCGACGTCGCCTTCTACGAGCGCTTCGTCGGCGCCACCGGCCAGCGCCGCGGCCTGACCGTGCACCAGCTGCAGCTGGTGCAGGCGCCGCAGTCGGGCCTGGCCTGGCATTTCACCGCCACGCTGACCCAGAACCTCAA